>ENA-OQLB01000162-OQLB01000162.1-human-gut-metagenome-genome-assembly--contig:-NODE-162-length-39750-cov-4.273578_pt1 | contig 39750 bp, 46 predicted proteins | sample MGYA00242656_ERZ504813 | MGnify/ENA primary metagenome ERZ504813 (study PRJEB26092, sample SAMD00036388) | human gut metagenome | host: Homo sapiens | study: EMG produced TPA metagenomics assembly of... | reverse complement strand
ATCATATTTATCACCCATAGCATCTGCACTGGCAGTATATTCTTGGCGATAGCCTGTACGTTCCAATGCATCCAACCAGTCCAAGTCATTATAGCCGGTTTTACCTTTGCCACAAATTTTCCATTTTCATCGAACATATCAGCACCGCTCTTATCAAAGATAGGAGATTTAACAACACTGTTAACATTCTTAGAGGCTTCAAATGCCTGCTCTGCAGGCATTCCTGCATTTTTCTGATAATAACTTTGCATACCAGAACGCATTGCCTCCATCCATTGGTTTACTCCCAGTTTCTCATATTCAGGAATACCACGAGTGTACATACCTTGTTTTACACCTATTCTGAAGTTCAGCTTATGGCTCTTACCTTTCTTGGTAGTAATCATAATAACGCCATTAGCCGCTTTATTTCCATAAAGAGCAGCAGACGACGCATCTTTCAAAACAGAAATAGATTCTATATCCTGAGGGTTAATATCATTTAAACTTCCACCATAAGGAGAACCGTCCACAACAATTAACGGAGCGTTTGTCCCATTAACAGAACCAAATCCACGAATACGAATTTCAGATTTGTCACTACCCGGCTCACCGTAAGAGTTGTTCACCTGAATACCGGGAGCGGCACCTTCCAAGGTTCCCGTCACCTCTGTAACAGGACGCATTTCTAATTTTTTGGAATCAATAGAAGCCACAGCACCTGTAATAGATTGTCGGCTCGCTGTACCATAAGCAACAACTACAACCTCATCAAGCATCTCACTATCAGACTTTAACGTAACTTGTACGCGTGGCTTGATAGCAACCTCTTGCGTCTGCATACCAATATACGAAATCTGCAAAGTTTTCGCAGAACTCACCAAGTTATAAATGGCTTAAAATAAGTAAATTATAATCGTTAATAGGGGCTTACTCAGAACAAAGGTATCGATAGGTATTGTTTTAATCGTATCTAATAGTAGAACTATATTACTAAAATGCTACTAACGGTCTATAATATCTATTGATTATTAACAACTTAGATAAACGGCTATTGGAAAACAATCACATCATAAATATACCCATTACTTTTTTTGAAGCATTTTTGTAAGTAAAAAGCGTTTAATTAATGCTGTTTCTTTTTCATACAAAATGAGGTAAGATATTGGTTCACAGCAGAAAGATACTCATCTTGACCATTGAAACTATCGGTTTCAAAGCTTTCAACCAATAGTTTCATTGCGTAAAATAGCTCGTTCACTACTTATTTAAAGCTGTTATCCACCTTTTTCCCAGCAATAGGTATTGCCTGCTTCATTTTTTCCAAATCATGAATAATAGTCATATCCATTACGTTAGTATATATCTGCGTAGTCTTTACGCTTTTATGTCCGAGCAGCTTTTGTACTGTAGTAATATTTATACCATTATATATGAGTAAAGTAGCATTGGTATGCCTTGCTGTGTGAAAAGATATTCTTTTAGATAATCCTGCTAATCTTGTGATAATTATCAAATCCTTATTGATATTTGAGTTATCTCTTAAATGAAAGAAATCTTCCAAATTATCTTTGTATTTATTGAGAATTGTAATTCCCTTTCCTGAAAAAAGTAGATAAAGAGGAAGGCGTACCTCTGTTCCTGTTTTTACAGATTTGTATATAAGCCATGTTTCCTGATTAATATCTACGATATTCTCAGAAGATAGATTAATAAAATCGGAATATCGCATTCCAGCATAACAGCAGAACAAGAAAGCATCTAAGGACTTTTGTAACTTAACATATCTGTCTGATAAAATCAGATTTTCCAGTCTTTCCAGTTCTTCCGGCACCAAATGGGTATGTTTGTTCTCTATTGTTTTTATTTTGTACTTTCTAAAAGCGTATTTCTGTATTTCAATATATTCTTTATTGATGGCTATATTTACATGACGTTTCAAATGTTTCATGTGTTTTGCAATAGTGTTTATGTGATACCCTTTCAATTGTAAAAAGTACTCGAAAGAAGAAATAAACTCGAATGTCAAATCTGAAAATACTATGTCCTTTTTGAATTCTTGTAGTAATATAAGTGTAGAAAGATGATTGCGTTTAGTACTATCTTTCAAAGATGAGTTCATAACCTCTTGCCTGAAAAAGGATATAACGAAGAGTTATTTCCTGTGTAGTTAAGGCGTTTTTTAATAGCTCTAGAGAGATGCGCTTACCTTGCTGCCATAATTCCAGTTCCTTTTTTTCTATTGTTGCAACAAATTCATAAATTAACCTGTTCAGAGCGTCTGCATTAGGATGATTTTTAACAATCAACTTTTTGTTATCCCACTGTTCCGGTTTCAAATAGACCTTGGTTGAAAAATACTTTTTCTTTCTGCCTAAATAAGCTTCGACTTGTACTAATGCCATTCCTTTTTTATTCAGGCATTTCTTTCTGTTGTACACAAGATTGTAAATAATTTTATTCATTTTAAACTGTTTAAATTAATACTATAAACAAATAAGACAATATTCTGTGCAAAACCAGAGTTGAACAAGGATTAATATCTGTGAAAAGTCGCATTTCTTTTTTTGTAATCTAGCTTTAGAGGCTGCAAAAAAAGACACAAGATGTCTTTGATTATTCTGTAAAACCGCATCAATACCGGCGATTTTTTAACCATTTTGTTTTAAAATACATGTATTCAGATTAATAATTAGCTAAAACAGCAGAAACATAGTGATAGCGAATAATACTATTTTGAGCTTCTTTAATTATACAAAAACTGTTATTCAGCATAAAATCACTATTTTCATTAACAGATTGATAGATTTACAAGGTTTTTTCAATAAAATAGTTGCCCGTTTCATATTTATTAATATATTTGCATTTTGTTAGAGTAAAGAAACAATTAATGTAAAGTTAAACTTTAAGAGAGAATTTATGAAAAGAAAATTAATGCTGTTATTGGCCTGCCTTTTTGTAGGAATAGGCCTAGTAACTGCCCAACACAGAAGGTTACAGGTGTTGTGATTTCTGAAGAAGATGGGCAGCCAGTTATTGGAGCCTCTGTATTGGTAAAAGGTACACAAATTGGTGCTATTACCAATGTAGATGGTGATTTTACTTTACTGAACGTACCAAGTTCTGCGAAGACTTTGCGTGTTTCGTTCGTTGGTATGCAAACACAGGAAGTTGCAATTAAACCAAATGTAAGAGTAATACTCAAATCAGATGCCGAACAACTTGATGAAGTTGTGGTAACTGCTATGGGTATCAAACGCGACCGTAAAGCATTGGGTTATGCGGCACAGGATTTGAATTCAGAACAGTTGAACAAAGCAGGAACGACATCGCTTGCTAGTGCGATACAAGGTAAACTGACAGGTGTGGACATCCGTCAGTCATCGGGTGCACCGGGCGCTTCTTCTCAGATTATAATTCGTGGTGCTCGTTCGTTCGACGGCAACAACCAACCGCTATATGTAATAGATGCATGCCGATAAACACAACTGCCGACTTTGATACCGGAAATTCTGTGACAGGCGCCAACTATGCCGATCGCAGCATCGATATCAATCCTGAAGATATAGAGTCGGTGAATGTGCTGAAAGGACAGGCAGCATCCGCATTGTATGGTATTCGTGCATCCAACGGCGTAATTGTGATCACAACCAAGCGTGGTTCCAAAAACAATATGAACAAGCCAAGTGTGACGATTTCAACAAACCTGAGCGCACAGCGAGTTTCACGCAAATTCGAACGCCAAGATATATATTCGCAAGGTAACAGTATTACCGCAGGATATGATCCGACTTCTTCCATGACTTGGGGACCGAAAATCAGCGAACTGGCCAACGACCCTAAATATGGTGGAAACATGAACAACCAATATACAGCGACAGATGGTATGCACGAAGGACAATATTATAACCCTAAGCGCGCACAAGCAGGTTTGAGCGGCTGGACAACACCACAGATTTATGATAATGTGGGAGACTTCCTAGGCACTGGATTTACTGAAAACACCAACGTAAATCTGTCACAAAGTATCAACGGAATAAACTATTCTTTCGGCGTGAACAATTCACACCAAAATGGTATCATTCCTTCAACAGGAATGGATCGTTGGGGAGCACGCGGATTGGTAGACTGGAAAATCAATCCACAGTGGAATACAGGATTCTCCATAAACTACTCATCTACCAAAATCACTTCCGCACCTGGTGCCAACGATGGTATCATGAATGTAGTTTATTCAGCCCCAGCCGAATATGATTTGAAAGGAATTCCCAATCACGAACCGGGAAATCCAACGAACCAGATATTATTCCGTTCCACTTCATTTACCAATCCTTATTGGTGGGCGGAACATAACGAATACCTTCAGCATACCAACCGTGCTTTTGGCAATACTTATTTGGAATATCAGCCAAATTTAGGTTAGGAGAGAACTTCTCCCTCAAGATAAGAGAACAGGCCGGTCTTGACATCTGGACGTCAGATTATGCCACCATACGTGAAATGGGCAGTACATCATCATTGAAAGGTGGAGATATAGAAAATTACGGTTCTCAGCACAATGTATTCAATAACCTGTTTACAGTTAACTTTGACGGTAAATTCGGTAAAAGTGACGAATGGAGACTAAACGTAATATTAGGTAATGAATTCAATCATGAGAGCATCCGTAACTGGGATTATTACGGCAGTAACTTTAACTTCCCCGGTTTTACTAATATCGGAAACGCTACTTCACTAACATCCAGCGAGTATAAGCGACAGGAACGTACTGTGGGTTTTTTCGGAAGCCTTTCAATGTCATGGCAAGATCAGGTGTACCTGACCGTAACCGGACGTAATGACTATGTGTCGACCATGCCACGCGGTAGTCGCAGCTTCTTCTATCCTTCGGTATCATTAGGCTGGGAATTCACCAAATTACCTTTCTTGCAGAATAATAAAATATTGAACTACGGTAAACTCCGCGCTTCATTCGCACAGGTAGGTCAGGCTGGTAATTATTATGCCAACTATTATTACACCCCGACTTACGGCGGAGGTATGTATTCTTACTATCCGGTTACCTACCTCTTCCCAGTGGAGTATCTACTTTCATACCCTACTACCGAGTATATGATGAAGGATTGAAACCACAAAATACAACCAACTACGAAATAGGTACCGACTTGCACTTCTTCGGTAGTCGCTTGAAAGTGGAATACACATACAGTTTACAGAATGTAGAAGATCAGATATTCTATGTACCCGTAGATGGAGCGACAGGCTATCAGGAGATGTTGACAAACGCCGGAAAGATGCGTACACATGCTCACGAACTTTCTATTAATACTGCTATTCTGCAAGCCAAAGACTTCGACCTAAATTTAGGTATCAACTTTACGAAAGTGAATAACAAGGTTATAGAGCTGGCTCCAGGTGTGGAATCCATAATGCTGGGTGGGTTCGTTGAACCGCAAGTACGTGCACAGGCAGGATGTACCTATCCGAATATATATGGTTTGGGCTTCAAGCGCGATGAGGCTGGAAACTTGCTGTTATTAAACGGTCTGCCCCAATCTTCGGGCAATAGCAAGATTTAGGTAACTGCTCTCCCGACTTCACTACCGGTTTTACGCTGGGTGGTCGCTACAAACGTCTTTCACTCTCTACCACATGGAGTTGGCAACAAGGTGGAAAGATGTATCATGGAACAAACATGACATTGAACTATTTCGGTACCACCAAAGAATCGCTCCCCTACCACGAAGGAAGTATGATTGCCGAAGGTATAGATGAGGTAACAGGACAGCCTAATACAATTGAAGTGAATAAGCCGATTACTATCAGGCTTATTACAATATCACCGAATCCGGTATTTATGATACGAGTTTCGTCAAGTTGCGTGATCTGACATTAACTTATCAATTGCCCAAACTCGGCATCTTCGACATTTCGATTTACGGTTTTGCCCGTAACGTGCTTATTTGGGCCAACTTGCCGAACTTCGATCCAGAGTCGTCGCAAGGTAACAACAACATGAGCGGATACTTCGAACGATTCTCTGTTCCTAATACATCCAGCTTCGGTGGTGGTCTTACTATTAATTTCTAAACATACAACATAAAGATTTTGATTATGAAAAAATACATATTCATGACTTTGACGGTGGTTCTCTTTGGCCTGACAGCATGTACGGAAGATGCATTTGACCGTATCAACAAGGACAATGAACACCCGTCACCGGAAGCTGTTCCAGCAGCACTCCAATTGACAGACGCTATTATGTCCACAGGTTTCAGTACCGTATCGGGCGACTTCGCCTTTTATCTTTCCTCACTCAACGAACAAGAGGTAGGTATGGGAAACAACCAATTAATGTTTGCCGAAATGCGCAACTCAAGCGAATGGGCAGCTTCTACGACCTTTAATAATGTATGGAACTCCACCTATGGCAACTTGCAGAATATACGCCAAATGCAGAGCAAAATAGAGAATGAGGTACCGGGTAATGTAGGACAGTTTGATATACTGGGAATGGCACAAATATTAGAAGCCGTAAACTTCGGTGTCCTGACTGATATGTTCGGCGACATCCCTTATAGCGAAGCTGTACAAGGACAAGGCAACCTACAACCCAAATTAGATGCACAGAAAGATGTATATACCGGCATTTTGGCTACACTCGACAAGGCTATCGATAACTTGGAAAAAGGTAAAAGTATGACCAATGCCGGCAACCAAGACATTGCCTACAAAGGGGCCGCATCTAAGTGGCTGGCAGCCGCTCATGCTCTGAAAGCACGCTACCTGTTACATAAGCTGGCGGTAGAACCTAATGTACTTTCCGAAGTAGCAACATCCGTACAACAAGCAATAGACAATGGATTCGAAGGATTTACGGTTACAGGATTTAATGGTTCCACATGCGACAATCCATGGAGCGCCTATGTTTTCAGCCGTCAATACACAGCACCTTCAAAGACAGTATCAAGTCTGATGGAGCTACAGATGACCCTCGTTTAGATTATTATCTGAATGCTTTAGGAGATGCTTATATTCCGGGAGATGAAACTATTGCTAAGACAGTAGATGACGCCAGAGTAATGAAATATCAGCCAACGTGGTATTTGTTCGGTTCACAACCCATTCATATCATGAGTAAAGCCGAACTCTATTTTATTCAGGCAGAAGTTCAGCTGCGTTCAAACGTTGACGCCACCTCAGCGTATCAAAAAGCAGTAGAGGCTTCTGTTACGGAAATTCTGACTTGGTTTGGAGATGAAACCACTGTACCAGCTGCTGCTGCAACAGCAAAAGCCTATGCATCGTCTTTGGGTGCACCGACACTCCAAAAACTTTTCGAACAGAAGTATGTGGCACAAGCACTGGATGAACAAGTAGAAACTTACAACGACTTACGTCGTTTGAAAGCAATGGGTGAAGAGTATGTAATACTGACTAATCCGAGAAATGCCCAAAGCGGTATCAACCGTTACCCAGAACGTCTACCCTACGGCAACAGCGCAGTCATCGGCAATCCGAATGTGAAAAAGGCCTATGGCGACGGTTCTTATATCTATTCTGAAAAGACATGGATAAACGGAGGTAAATAACCCTATTAACAAATCCCTTTATTTTAGTTTGCATTTTCATAAATCGCTAGAATAAAGGGATTTTTTATAATAGAATTACCCTATTATTTAATCATCTCCAAGCACCCTTCTTTAATTATATCCACCAATATAGCTTCATTCCGCTGACAAAACATTCCACAGCAATCACCATCAAAATTAACCCCATCAAACGCATCATCACGTTATTACCGGTTTCACCCAATATATTAACCAAACGAGTAGAAGCTCTCAATATCAAAAAAGTAAGAAAATAAATAAGGGCAATAGTACCTATAAGTATCCCTTTCATTTCAAAAGAATGTGCATCTTGCATCAATACGATCGCATTTGCTATCGCCCCAGGTCCACACAACATCGGAATACCCAAGGGAGTTATTGAGATATCATCCGCATACGTTTTGATCTCCTCATCTTTTAACTTCATGGGAGTATAACGTGCTTGCAACATATCAAAACCTATCTTGAAAATGATAACACCGCCAGCAATTCGAAATCCATTTGTAGAAATTCCGAAAAACTTAAAAAGGAACTGTCCGGCAAAAACAAAGACCATCAAAGTTATAAATGACACTAAAGTTGCACGACTGACAATGGAACGACGTTCTTTATCCGTCATTCCCTGCGTCATCGTCAAAAAAACAGGCATTGTGCCCAAAGGATTAGTCAACGTAAAGAAAGAGGTAAAACACAACAAAGCAAAAGGAATAAGAGTCTCCATAATGGTAGTTTTATACGGTTATCATTAGAAACAAAAGTACAACTAATCTATCAATGTTACAATAAATCCAACAACTCTTTCAAATCAGAAATCTGATAAGTAGGCATAAAAGGTAAGTCCATACGACCGGACAAGTTATAAAACACCTGATGCATCCCTACTCCGGCAGCTCCAGCTATATCATTTTCCCAACTATCCCCAATCATCAACGAATCTTTCAGCTCGGATTGGGTTGCCGAAAGGGCAAAATAAAAGATCTCCGGCCAAGGCTTTAAAACTCCAATATCATCGGAAAGGACTATCTTCTTGAAATATTTATCAATCCCTGACGAATGCATTTTATGAGACTGGAGTTCCTTAAATCCATTTGAAAGAATATACAAATTGTATTTGGATGAAAGATATTCCAACACCTCACGCGCATGAGGCATCAATTTGCTTTTGGTAGGAATAGCAGCCAGAGCATCTTTTTCATATGCCTTTGCCAAAGCAGAATCACATATTCCTACAGCTTTAAGAGGATAGAGATAACGTTGACGATTTAATTCTTCTTTCGTCACCTTTCCATCGGCATATTCAGCCCACAGTTCCAGATTACGATGGTGGTAAAGCGAATAATAATGTTCGAAAGAATCAAAGAAACGGTTATACTCATATTTCCAATACATCTCCTCATATGTATCACGAGCGTTAAGAGAAAAGGCCCAAAGCGTATCGTCTAAATCAAAAAAAAGATTTTTTATAAGACATAAAAAGAATAATAAAAAGGCTGTTTCAAAAGCAGATTCACAAACGCACTTTTGAAACAGCCCTATCCAATTATCAATCAAGTAACTATTTCACCTGAATTACCAAATACTTGGAGACACTCCAAAACTCTTTCGGGTTGGTTATTCTCAAAGTCAGCAAACCTTTATCATCTTTTTCCAAAGCATAAGAGCCTGTTGGATGAGTAGTCAGAACATCAGCATCTTTAGAATACAGCTTTATTTCTTTGGTGGTACGAATATCAATTTGAGTAAAATAATCCTTATTGATATCACCGTCTTTCAGTACTGATCCTTTTTGAACAGGCCGGAGCCACTCAAAATCTTCTGATCTTTCAGTTCTTTCTTTGTACCGAACACAAACCACGCAGTATTAAGTGCCTTGTCCTGTTCTGCCACAGTCTTAGCTTTCGCTTCATTTTCTGCAGTCAGTTCACTCTTAACCGCATTTAAATCTGTTACAGCGGCATCCAATTCCTGAATACGAATATTCTTGGAAGCCAGTTCTGCCTGTAGTTCTTCGATACGCTGAGTTTTTGCATTCAACTCTTGCGTCAAAGATTCAACAGCTTTCTTCAATTGAGAAGAGTTTGTTTTGCTATTTTTCAGCATAGCCTGCAGTTTAGCAATCTGTTCTTTGTTTTCCTCCATCTGTTTGCGAATGAATTCAATATCCGATGCTATCTGTTGCTTTGCATTCAGAGAACCCTCTGCCACTGCTCCACGTTGCAAATCCACACGGCTCTCTGCCGCATTTATTTGGCGAAATCCTTCCGAAATATCATTGAAAGTCCCCATCATCTCATCCAGTTCAGCATTACGCTGAGTCAATTCCATTAAAAGAGAATCGTTTTCAGCTTTCAACTGGTCTTTACTGCCACCAGAAAAGCTATCACATGAAGCCATTACGGCTGCACACACAATTAAAACTGCTAACTTTTTCATACGCTTTTGTTTTACGTTTTGTTAATGAAGTTATTTAATCGTCTATTCCTGCTACTACAATTACTATTTCACCACGCGGTTCGTTGGCTGTAAAATGTTCTACCAATTCGGTGAGAGTACCTCGTATTGTCTCTTCATGTATCTTGGATATCTCACGAGAGACAGACGCCTGCCGTTCCGCCCCAAAATGTTCAGAAAACTGCGTCAACGCTTTTACCAACCGATGGGGAGACTCATAGAAAACCATTGTTCGATGTTCTTCTGCCAGCCTTTTCAAGCGTGTCATCCGACCTTTTTTCTGAGGAAGAAAACCCTCGAAACAGAACTTCTCATTTGGCAATCCTGAAGCACCAATGCCGGAACGAAAGCCGTAGCTCCCGGCAAACATTGCACCTCTATACCATTACGGACACATTCGCGAACCACCAAAAACCCGGATCGGAAATTCCTGGAGTACCGGCATCCGAAATTAATGCAACAGTCTCACCGCCCTTTATTCTATTTACAACACTTTCTACCGTTTTATGTTCATTAAATTTATGATGAGACTGCATTGCGTTCTTTATCTCGAAGTGCTTCAATAATATTCCGGAAGTACGCGTATCTTCGGCCAACACCAGATCCGCTTCTTTCAGGATACGAATAGCTCGGAAAGTCATATCTTCCAAATTTCCTACCGGTGTAGGTACTACATAAAGTTTTCCCATATCCGCTATCTTAACTGAAATACTTCTTGAGAAGTTCTACAAAATCAATAGCCGCCTCATTCTCTTCATCCGGTTGTACCTTTGACATAAAAACAGACATAGCCTCCTCCAATGAAGAAGCCTTACCCAGCTGCCCCACTATTTCGTTCATACGTGCGTATCCCCATTGAACAACTCACGAGTAAAACGGAACGAGTCATTCAGGCTGATGGCATGACATAGGTCTATAGCCGGTTTTATACGTTCGGCTAAAATCTGCGGAGCGGGAACTTCATCATCCTGCATGAAAACCGTCTCAGCCGGAACTTCCTTTGTAAGATCGGCAACAGCTTTATGTTCCAAGTCTGTCTTTACAACAGTAGAAGCCGATTGTTTAGCCGGAGTAATCACAAAAGTAGCGTCCAGCAGTGCAGTCAGTGCATCCAACCGTTCTTTCATCTGATAAATACTCCTTTTGGCAACTATCTTCAAACAGGGTTAGTATCAGTGGACATCGACTGTATCAAACATTTCAATTCCTGTACATCCAGTTCTATATCTTTCAATAATACTTGCATATTCTTTTCCGTTCGTATTAAATGGTACAAATGTAGAAATAAATAATGAAAAAAATGCCAGTGAGCAAACAAAATGATTAATTTTGCGACTTAATATAACACTTTAAAACATGGTATTATTCTCGGAAGATCACATACAAGAGACTAAACGTAGAGGAAGAATTGAAGTTATATGCGGCTCTATGTTCTCCGGTAAAACCGAAGAACTGATACGTCGTTTGAAACGTGCTAAATTTGCCAAGCAACGTGTGGAAATATATAAACCTGCGATAGATACACGCTATTCGGAAGCAGATGTTGTATCGCATGACAGCCACACCATTTCTTCTACTCCAATAGACTCATCGGCAAGTATTCTGCTATTCACTTCTGAAATAGACGTGGTAGCATCGATGAAGCACAGTTCTTTGACGAAGGCCTGATTAATGTATGTAACCAACTTGCCAACAATGGCATACGCGTAATTGTAGCTGGTTTGGATATGGACTTTCGCGGAAATCCTTTTGGCCCCATGCCAGGATTGTGTGCTATTGCCGACGAAGTCTCCAAAGTACATGCTATCTGCGTAAAATGCGGTCAACTTGCATCATTTTCCCACCGTACCGTAAAAAATGACAAACAAGTACTGCTGGGTGAAACCGCAGAATATGAACTTTATGCCGGGAGTGTTATTTACAGGCTATAAAGGAAGATCAACAAACAACAAACCAACAGTAATAAAAAAACAGGATTATGGAACGTAAAAAGATCACTTTCGACAGTTTCATCCGCGGTGTCATTTTAGGAGTTATTATAATTGGTCTATTAATGCTTCTGAAGCGTCTAAGTAGCGTTCTATTACCTTTTTTTTATTGCTTGGCTCATAGCCTATTTGGTATACCCGTTAGTCACACTATTCCAATACAGCTAAAATTCAAAAACAGGATTGTCTCCATATTCTGCGCATTGTTCACTATTCTGATTATAGGTGCCGGGGCTTTCTATCTGTTAGTACCGCCTATGATACAAGAATTCGGCAGAGTACAAGCCTTATTAATCCAATACTTTTCTCATGGAACATACAATAGCAATGTACCCACCTCGCTTTCCGAATTCTTGCGAGATAATATTGACGCAAAATTCATCACTGAACTATTCAATAAAGAAAACCTGCTGGATGCGCTAAAAGAAGCAGTTCCCCGGTTATGGTCTTTATTATCAGATTCTATTGATCTACTATTCAGTGTATTTACCATATTTCTCATCTTACTATATGTCATTTTCATCTTATTGGATTATGAAAGTATTGCCGAAGGCTGGACACAACTCGTGCCCATAAAATACCGTCCTTTCACAATAAGCATACTAAACGACATAAAAACGGGCATGAACAGGTACTTCCGCGGACAGGCTTTTGTTGCATTATGTGTCGGAATCTTATTTAGTATAGGTTTCCTCATTATAGACTTCCCTTTAGCGATAGGTCTCGGTCTGTTTATCGGAGCATTGAACATGGTTCCCTATCTTCAGGTCATTGGATTTGTTCCTACTATCGTACTGGCAATCCTAAAAGCATCTGATACCGGTGGAAACTTTTGGATAATCATAGCCTCAGCTATAGCAGTATTCATTATTGTACAAGCCATTCAGGACGGATTTATCGTACCGCGCGTCATGGGAAAAATCACAGGATTAAATCCAGCCATCATTCTCTTGTCTCTTTCCATATGGGGATCATTAATGGGAATGTTAGGAATGATTATCGCACTCCCACTCACAACACTAATGCTTTCCTATTATCAGCGTTTCATCATTAACAAAGAAAATATTCACAAAGCAGAACCAGCTGATAATCAGACAATAGAGAAAAAACAGATAGAATAATGCAAACTTTTTTTCACCGTATCCCTTGCATATTCAATAAAAGTGCCTATCTTTGCACCCGCTTAACAGCAATAAAGGATTGATTCGCTAGCTCAGCAGGTAGAGCACAACACTTTTAATGTTGGGGTCTTGGGTTCGAGCCCCAAGCGGATCACCAGAAAATCAGAGAGTTACACAAAAGTAACTCTCTTTTTTATGCCTAAATTACGCTGGTTTACATGATTCAGTTAAACCGAGATGTAAACCAAGAACGGAAACAACTGTAGATGTAACACACTACAAATCCATAGTGTGTTACAAAATAATATTATAGAGATAACCCAACATAACAATAAACAAGGTAATCACTCCAAAAAAAATTCCAATTAAACGCCATGTCATTACCTTCTTTAACAATGTGGCTTCAGGAAGTGAAAGCCCAACTACTGCCATCATAAAAGCGATTGCCGTTCCTATGGGAATCCCCTTAGCTACAAATACTTCAATTACCGGCACTATTCCAGCAGCATTGGCATACATTGGAACTGCCAAGATAACCGATAAAGGTACTGCAAACCAGTTTTCCTTAGACATATACTGTTCGAAGAATCCTTCCGGCACATAACCATGCATAAACGCACCGACACCAATGCCGATAAGGATATACAAAAACACCCCTCTAACAATACCCCATGCTTCTTGCATGATAACTGGCAGTCGTCTAAAAAACGGAGTATGCTCTTTTTCCCATATTCCAGAGTCGGAAGTTGAATTTTGCTGTATTTGTTTCACCCAATCACTCAAATAAGCCTCCAATTTCATCTTACCTAAGATAAATCCGCCTACCATACCCAACAGAACACCGCTAATCACATAAATAATGGTAATACGTAATCCAAAAGTGCCGATAAACAGAGCAACGGCAACTTCATTTACCAAAGGTGAGGTGATCAGATAGGCAAATGTTACCCCCAAAGGAATGCCTCCTTTCACGAATCCGATAAACAGCGGTATGGAAGAACAGGAACAAAACGGGGTAATAGCGCCAAATAAGGCGGCAAAAAAATACTGCAATCCATAGAGCTTGCGAGAAGTCAAATAATTGCGCAAACGTTCTATCGGAAAATAGGCATTTATAATACCCATTATCACACTGATAAAAAATAATAATATCAAAATCTTTATCGTATCGTAAAAGAAGAAGTTTATAGCTTTCCCTAAAGCTGTTGAAGCATCCAAGCCGAAGATATCATACACCAACCAATCTGCAAATCTTTGTATCATAATCCTATTATTGTTTGTAATAACACGAACAAGCTGCCTCAAAAATTAGCGGTTACAAGCACATTTAGGCAGTTCTTGTTTTTTTATCTCTGTAATGTAGAACCTGGTAAATTCATTCTTGATTTCATTACGCACTCTTTCAAATTCGCTTCTGATAAAGTCCGTTGTTCCTATTGCTTCCGAGGGGTCATTAAAACCAATATGCAACCGTTTCCCTACATTACCCTCAAAGGCCGGACACATTTCGTTAGCACTACCGCATACAGTTATCACATAATCCCATGTGTCACTTAAATAAGCAGTTACATTGGTAGGAATATGCCTGCTTATGTCAATACCAACTTCTGCCATGGCTCAACAGCCAAAGGATTAACTTTCTCTGCCGGATGCGTACCAGCGGAATACACTTGTATATCCTTGTCAAACGATTGCAGGAAACCATGCGCCATTTGGCTGCGACAGCTATTTCCCGTACATAAAATTAAAATTTTCATATTATATCCAAATTTATCAATCCATAATAAATGCCAACCAAGATAAACAGTACGGCTACCATATAATTAAACCACTTCTGAAAAGTCTGCACATGGTTATAAAACTTTCCTACCCCTGCTACAGTGTATGCCAAAATCCAAGCGACAAGCATAACCGGAAGCCCTGTTGCCAATGCAAAAATGACAGGTAACAAATACCCCTCACTTTCCATAGCCGACATGGGAATAAGCATGCCAAAATAAAATAACCCACTGGTAGGACAAAATGCCATAGCAAACAATATCCCCAGCAACAAACTACCCCATGAGCCTTTTAGTTTTTCTGTTTTTTCAGTAGCGGAAAATCCGAACTTGGGTAATTGCAATTTATCTCCGAATAGCATAAACGACCCTATCAACATCAAAGCAGGAGCAAGTAGCAGTTCTCCCCATTCGCTGATACCTTTTTGTATAGCAAACATATCTGCACCCTTTCGGAGTATTGCGATAAGTATTGCTCCTAATACAGAATAAGCCAACACACGCCCTAAAGTGTATAGAATACCATTTGTAAATATCCGGTTACGGTTATTTATATCCTTACTGATAAATCCGATAGCGGTTATGTTAGTCGCCAATAGACAAGGACTTACAGCAGTCAACAGGCCGAGCAGAAAAGCGGTGATAATAGGTATCTCACTATTATCCAACAATGTTTGCAAGTATTCCATAAAACTGTGTTATTTTAGCAACCTGTTGATTTTCTGTTTTAATTCTTTCTTGAATACCGTTGTATTGCTTCGGGCATTCTGAAAGCCAAAGCGTGTCATGTCGTTACGTTCTTCTTTACCGTTCTTCCATTTATTAACATAAAGAGATGACCAGCTTACACAATATTTTTCTGCCAGCTTTTCACCTTCAGGAGTTGAAATATCTATTTCTTTGAAACGTAGTTTACCATTTTTGACCAATTCCGCCAAATCTGCATTAACTACTTCTTTCGTGTGTTTATCAATGGCTTTGCAAGTTGCACAACGTTGTTTTCCATGAAAATAAAGAACCTCCACATAGGTATCTGTGGCAATCTGTGCCATTCCCCAAATAGAAGACAAACAAGCAATGGTAAAGAATAAAAAGCGTTTCATAATAATCAGATTTACTTGATTAATACATCTTTTACCTCTTTGGCAGAAAGCTTGCCTTTTGCCACAACCTTACCGTCCACGACAAGAGCAGGAAGCGTCATTACATTGTATTCCATAATCTTCATCAAATCTTCTTCTTTGGTTACTACCGCTTCCAAGGCTAATTCTTTTACTACTTGCGTAACTATTGCATACAGAGCCTTACAACCTGCGCAACCTGTTCCTAATACTTTAATTTCCATAATTTATAAATTTATCATATTAAATGTAATTCGTAAAACAACGAACGTTAAGATTAAAAAAGGGGACTATCAGCAACACTCCCCCGATTTACAGATACATTGCTCGAAAAACTCCTTAAAGAGTTCACGAGCCAGTTGCCAATTCTTTCGGTTGATACAATATTTCACTTTAGGTGTTTCAACCTCTCCCTGTATAAGTCCCGCATTTTTCAACTCTTTTAGGTGCTGCGATACGGTTGCTTTGGCAATAGGAAGTTCTTCATGAATATCCCCAAAGTAACATGTTTTCTGTTTTGCCAAAAAGTGCATAATGGCAATTCTGGCGGGATGTCCCAATGCTTTGGCAAATCTTGCCAACTGTTCTTGCGTAGCTGTATAATCTTTCTTTTCGTCCATACATAGAATATTGTTCGCAAATATACGAACGATATTCTAAATAACAAACCTTACTATATTCTTTTCAAGTACAAAAACGTGACAATTAAGTAATATTCACCTACCAACAAGCAAATAGGTTCATCAAAAATGTCATTAAACATACACAAGAGATCAAATATAAAGCTGTAAAAGAATGGATTACCCCCAATGTTTTTTTGAAAGACAGTTGGAATCCTAAAAACGAAAATATAGCATATGAAATGGGACTGATTGAATATTAAAACCCAAATACAGAAATAAGTTCCTCTCTAAAAATGCAGTATATATCATACTGTATATCAAACGAAAAACTCTTTTTAACAATCCCATCATGCAGCTATTTAAATGGGAACTGCATTTAATGCGCAAAAGCCGCCATAGATTGGCAGCACAGTATTAATCAATTTTTAAAATTAAAGAAAATGAAAAAAGTTTTTAAACCCATGAGAGTATTCGTATCAATGTTGGTACTTAGCAGTTCATTTTGTTTTACAGCCTGTAGCGATGATGACGAGAACACTCCACAACTTCCGGATGAAGTCACGACAGGAACAATGTTTGGGAACTATACAGGTAAAATGCTTACCTCCAGCTTGTCTCCAACAGAAAAGAAAACAATGAAGAAGCACCGGTTGGAGTAGATATATCAGCTACAGTTAATAATGATACCGTATATTTTGAGAAATTTCCCATTAAAGACATTGTTTTGTCTATCGTCAAAGATGAAACCTTAACAGACAAAATTGTAGAAGCCGTAGGTGACGTAAACTACAAAGTAGGATACAAACCTACGCTCACAGCGGCCAAAGATAGTATTAAATTCGTTTTGAATCCGGAATCATTGAAATTGTCTGTTGCGATACCATCAGAAACCGAAAATGAAAATCCGGAAGCCTTACTTATTGAAGTAAAAGTCGAACCTGGCAAAGAAGCCGGATATTCCGTTGAAAGTGCAAATATGAAATTTAATTTTGCCGCAACGAAAGTTTTGCTTGGAGAAGGAGAAAATCAGCAAGAACTCTCGGACTTTGCTCCGACAACTTTCAATTTTGACATGAATCAACATAAGATTGTTCATTCACGTTTTTAAAGTAAATCATTCAGTATTCAAAAGAGAATGTCTATATTAGCCTATAGATATTCTCTTTTTATTAATTACAGAGTTTTTTTTAAGAATAGCAGAATAAAAATGAATCATTTAAAATGTACGTTATTAGTTTTTTCAGCCGTATTGCTGACTGCATGCGGAAAAAATGAAAACATTGTCGGTAAATGGATGCAAACTGTCCCCGGGCTACCAGAACTCAAGCAGGGCTTTGTGCTCGAAGCGGATGGAAAAGCATCATCGGTCAATATGGCTACGCTGTCTTATAAAGCCTGGCAACAGGAAGGAGCTTTCCTAATTCTTTCTGGGAAAAGTGTGGGCAACCACCAGGTGTTACCCTTCTCCGACACGCTTCATATTGAAAAACTGACCCAAGACAGTCTGATATTAAAAAAAGGAGAGCTTATTCTCCGATATGCAAAAGAAGATACCATATCCCAGAAGAAGCTGAACGAAAACATTCCAGCCTCTTTAATTGCTCCAGCAAAAAAAACATTGAGTGTAAAGGGAAAACTGATAATCGGGGCAGAAGTCCGGTCATTCATTCCTGAAGGAAGCGATGAAGCTTATTGGGTCATAGACAAGACCGGGAAACTTTATCAACAATATGACAAAATAACTAAAGGAGTGAAAAACGGAATTCCTGTATACGCTGAACTACAGGTAGAAGACATGGGAAAATCAAACGAAGCTTTGCTGCCAACTACAAGAGTGTATATCACATACATAAAATCAACAAATTACATAAATAATACACTCTAAGAGAGACATACGTTTTCCGAAGTGTCCACATCACCATGCCAACATACAACAAGCATTTACCCGGACACATTTAAGGATAAAAGTTACCTATTTATTAGATTTCAGTTTTACAATTTACCAATATAAAAGAAAGGGAAATTGCCATTTAAGTATCAAGGCAATCTCCCTTTTTACTACAAAATAGGAGACCCAATCACAATGAATAAACGAATCTATTGAAGAATCTTCCAAACTGCCACCTAATCCTATTTTAGTTCTATTCAAATCCTCTTAATCCGTATTTCATCACCCCAATTCCGTATTCAGGTATTGTTTTCCCGACTTGGGTAAATTAGACCGAAAGATGCATTTTTATTCTATACTTTTGTCGCTGTTAATATAACATATTAAGAGATATACACATGAGAATAAAAGTATTTTTATGGATGTCCACAGTGTTTACACTGTTGGTTTCCTGCACTGGCAAGAATGAACAAGTACGGTCGGGAATGATTGTCAAAACTGAAAAAGCAGTTCAATATTCCGGTGGGAATGGAAAGGAATATGCTTTCATCTCCCGGCCATACCGTACTTCGGAATTATCCTTCCGAGTAGGTGGTCCGATAGACCGCTTCGATGTATATTCCGGTAACTATTATTCGCAAGGAAGCATTATCGCCGAGATTGATCCTCGAGACTTTCGCATACGCAAAGAACGGACTAAAGCCATATATGAACAGATGAAAACGGAATTTGACAGAATACAGAAATTGTATGAAAAGAACAATATTTCTGCCAGCCAATATGAAAAGGCAAAGGCCGATTATACTACGGCCAAGACCTCCTTTGACATGGCTTCGAACGAACTGGAGGATTCACGTCTCATAGCTCCCTTCAATGGATATGTGGGCGAAGTATATATAGAGAAGTTCCAAGATGTAAAAGCTGCACAGCCTGTCTTGTCGCTGATAGACATTGACCGTCTCCGCATCGAAACATATGTGACACAAGAAGTGGCAGCCGCAGCCCAATCGCTTGATTCGGTGAAAGTGTGTTTCGACATGTATCCCGACAAAGTTTATAAGGCGGCAGTAATTGAAATATCCAAAGGCACTACCCGCAATAATCTTTCCTACCTGCTAACCGCACTATTACCCAATCCGGACAGAAAGCTGCTGGCCGGAATGTCAGGCAAGGTATATATGGATATTTCCACAGATCAGAAAGCAGGTGTAGTTATCCCACAGTATGCCTTATGCCACCGTCCCGAAGTGGGTGACTTTGTGTGGATAACCAACGAAAGTACTTCCAAAGTAAGTCTGCGCAAGGTGACAAAAGGCGATTTACTGCCCAGTGGCAAGGTACTTATAACCAAAGGGCTTTCCACCGATGAGACTATTGCAACAAGCGGTTTGCGTTTCCTTTCGGACGGCATGGAAGTTGAGATCTCCTCTAAAAAATAAACCTATGAAGTTCGTAAAATATTTCTTGCAGAAAAGATCCGTCACCATTTTACTACTGGCGCTGGTACTGGCAGGTGGATTGTTTTCCTATATCAAAATGGGAAAACTGGAAGATGCGCCTTTTACTATTAAGCAGGCATTGGTACTGACTCCTTATCCGGGAGCTTCCCCATCGGAAGTACAGACGCAAGTAACCGACATTTTGGAAGAAGCCATACAATCCATGGGTGAACTGTATTACCTGAAAACAGAAAATCGTGCAGGTCTTTCCAAGATTACCGTTTATGTAAAAAAAGAGATTCGTGCAGATGAGATGCAACAGCTTTGGGACAAGTTGCGTCGTAAAGTGAATGACGTACAGGGGAAATTACCCGCCGGAGCAGGTGCCTCCATTGTCAACGATGACTTCGGCGATGTGTTGGGCGTGTTCTACGGGCTTACCGGTGACAATTACTCATTTCGTGAGCTGGAAGACGAAGCCAAGCTGATAAAGAATGAGCTGTTGAAGGTGAAAGACGTGGCCAAAGTGGAGATTTACGGTGTGCAGACACCTACTATTGACGTAACCATCAGCCCGGCTGTTATGGCACAAAGTGGAGTGACCACTGCGGACATCGCCCATGCATTTGAAGCACAAAACAAGGTGGTGGATGCCGGAGGAGTGGATGCTGGCAGCAATCGTATCCGAATCGAATCCACCGGCAATTTTTACTCTTTGGATGACATACGCGAGTTAACTATTGTATCACGTACAGGAGAACATTTCCGTTTGGCCGACATTGCAATATAGAAGAAAGCTACCAAAACCCTCCGGGCAACATCATGCGGATTGACGGAAGTCCTGCCATAGGTATTGCTATCTCCACCGTCCCCACCGGCAACGTAGTGGATATGGCAAAGGCTGTGCAAATCACGCTTGATAAGTTTAAAGAGACAATGCCTGAAGGCTTTACACTGACTGCCATCTATGATCAAGGATATGAATCGGATATAGCCAATCAGGGATTTATTCTGAACTTAATTATTTCCGTACTCACAGTAGTAGCCATTCTATTGTTCTTTATCGGATTCAAGAATGGTATTCTGATAGGCAGCGGACTGGTATTCTCCATCTTCGCCACGCTAATAGTCATGATGGCTTCAGGCATAGCCTTGCAACGCATGTCACTGGCCGCAATCATTATCGCCATGGGTATGCTGGTGGACAACGCCATTGTGGTATCCGATTCGGCATTAGTCAATATGGAACGGGGCATGCGCAAACGAGTTGCCATCATGCGTGCCTGTTCATCCACTGCACTACCTTTACTGGCTGCCACTATCATTGCCATACTGACTTTCCTACCGATATACTACTCTCCGCATATCACCGGAGAATTGCTTTCGTCACTGGTCATCGTCATCGGAGTTTCCCTGATGTTCAGCTGGGTATTCGCCTTGACACAAACCCCATTCTTCATTCAGGAGTTTGTACGCCGTCCACGTCCGGAGGAGTTGAAAGCCGGTCTTTTCGACGGCAAATACTATAATATATTCCGTAACGCCCTCCGTTGGGTGCTACGCCACCGTACCATGACAGTCGCCTCTCTGGTAGTGATGTTGGTACTTTCAGCTTGGAGTTTCAAGTTTATACCGAAAGTATTTGTTCCTGCACTGGACAAACAATACTTCACGATGGACATGTGGCTACCGGAAGGCACTAACATTTATGAGACAGACCGTATCGCCGGTGAAATGGCAGATTATGTACGGGGACATGAAGAAGTGGAAATGGTTTCCAACTACATCGGCCGCACACCGCCGCGGTATTATTTGTCCAATATAGCTTTCGGGCCACAGTCCAATTATGCGCAGTTACTCATCAAATGTCATACCTCCAAAGATGCGGTAGCCATGCACGCCCTGTTGCAAGACTCCATCCGGCTGAAGTTTCCGGAGCCACTGATCAAGGTCAACAAATTTGAGCTGAGTCCATTGACGGAAGCGATGATTGAAGCCCGCTTCCTTGGTCCGGATGCCGCAGTTCTGGATTCACTGGTAAACGTGGCAACCTCAATTATGCGGCGCAACCCGAAAGCAGCAGATGTACGTAATGAATGGGGTAACATGACCCTGGTTATGCGCCCTATCTACGACCCTGTCAAAGCTGGTGCACTTGGCATTACCAAAGCACAGATGATGCAATCCGTAAAATCCGTCAGCGATGGACTTTCCGTAGGCATTTACCGCGATGACGAACGGAAAGTTCCGGTACTGCTGAAGTCTGATAACACCTCCGTAACAGATGCACACTCATTGGAAAATCTCTCTGTATGGAATGGCAAACATTCTGCACCATTGTCACAAGTCACCCAAGGAGTGGAAACCGCTTGGGAATGGCCTCAGATACGTACCTACAACCGCCAACTCTCCATGGCCGCCATGTGTGGTGTACAGTCGGGACATACAATGGCCGAAGTCCATGGAGAAATACGCAAGGAGATTGAAGCCATGGAATTGCCTGAAGGTTATACTTTCTTTTGGGATTCACAATATAAGGATCAGAACGAGGGCTTACAGGCACTTGCCAAATTTTTCCCATTGGCATTTTTAATGCTGATAGTGATTTTGGTTGCCTTGTTCGGAAACTTCCGCGAACCAGGTATCATCCTGTGTATACTTCCCCTTTCCCTTATCGGAGTGGCCGTTGGTATGCTACTTACCGGTTTCGATTTCGGGTTCTTCCCGATTGCCGGCTGGTTAGGCTTGCTGGGTATGATCATCAAAAACGTCATTGTGCTGCTGGATGAAATCAATGTACAGCGCCACGATGGGATCATCCCCTATACGGCAGTTATAGAAGCTACCGTATCGCGTACACGCCCGGTACTGATGGCAGCTACTACTACCATTCTGGGTATGGTTCCCCTGTTGTTCGATGTTGCCTTTGGCGGCATGGCTGCTACCATTATTTTCGGTCTGACCTTTGCCACCCTGCTGACATTGTTCGTCACACCGGCTTTGTATTCTATGTTCTATAAAGTAAAAGAATCGTGATTATGTTAAAGAAATATATACTGGCTTTATTTTCATTGTGTGTTTCCTCCGTAGCTGTATCCCAGCAGAATCCTCTACTGGAAAATACAGGTCAATGGCTGTTGAATACAGCCATGACCTGAAGGCTGCGGATAAAAATATTGCCGCCAGCCTCGAACTGGAGAAAGCAGCCCAAAAGGATTTATATCCCAAGCTGTCCGGAGGAGCTAACTTCCAGTACACAGGAAACCCATTGCAATTGACGCTGGATTTACCTTCCATGGGTAATCCGGTCACTTTCGAAGGAAAAGACATGAAATACGGTGCTTCCGTCTCCCTGCTGCAACCCATATATACGGGAGGACGCTTGCTGGAAACCATACGGATGGCCAAGTACAGGCATAATGTCAGCGGCTTTCAGGAAGAATACATCCGTTCTGGCATCTATTTACAGACGGATATGCAATATTGGAATACAGTGGCACGTACGGAGATTGTCCGCATATCCGATGACTACCGCAACTCCGTATCTTCCTTGACTCAGACCATCCGCGAACGGGTCGAAGCCGGACTCACAGACCGACAGGATTTGCTGATGATGGAGGTAAAACTGAATGAAGCGGAATACCAACTCCTGCAAGCCAAGAAAAATCTGGAGAACGGTCGTATGGCCTCAATTCGCTCATTGGAGTGGAACTCCAATCACAGACCGAAGTGGAAGACAGCGTAGCATAGTAGTGACAGATGACGCATCACTTTGGAGCGATAGCGGCTCTGTCCGTCCGGAACTGAAGATAGCCATGGAGCAGATAAAGATTGCCGAGAGCGAAAAAAAGCTGACACTCTCCAAGTATATGCCACAATTTTATGTGGGGATGGACGGAAGTTATTCCTCCCCCGGTTACAACTTCCATTCGGATATGGATCCCAATTATGCCGTATACGCTACGGTCTCCATGCCATTATTTGAATGGGGTAAACGTCGAAATGAGAAACGGGCTTCTTCCTTCAAAATGGATATGGCAGCTGAAAATCTGAGCAAAGTGACAGACGGAGTAAACCTGGAGATTCAAACGGCACGCAATTCCCTCCGGCAAGCAATAGAACAAGTGAACCTGACAAGAAACTCGCTGGACAAGGCCTGTGAAAATGAAACAATGGCTTTAGAACGCTATGGCGAGGGTAAGTCCTCTGTCATTGAGGTGATTGATGCCCAAACCTATCGCCAGCTGGCACAAATGAACTATGTACATGCCAAGGTTTCGGCACAGAATTATTATTCCGAGCTACTCAAAGCGCTCAACAAATACTAAATCATCAGAATTTATAGTATCTTTATCCCCTATGAAATGGACCACAATAACATATATGCTATTATTTTCAGGCTGGGACTTTTCTCCTACTTCCTGATTGCCAACTATACGGATTTCTCACCTAAGACGGCTGAGGCGTTTTATTCATGGGGAGCGGTTGTCTTCACCATACTCGCATTCAATTTGGTGGGATATTCCACACTTCGATTGTCCGAATGGGTAAACAGGCAGTATGTTATTAATACTTTCCGGAAATGGAAGCTCGTCATGGTCTATATGAGTGTCATTTTCCTCTTTCTGATGTTGAACTACGGTGTATTCGTAACGGCTAAAATTCTGGCAAATGTAGAACCGATATTCAACTTCTCGCGTAGCGGTTGGAATTTACTGATAGTCGTGTGGATGGCAGAAATGGTAGTCATCGGGCTGTTACTCTCCAACCGTACCCTGCAAGCTAACTGGTTGTTACAACAGGAAGCCGCTAAATTGCAGATGGAGAACTCTCGGGCCAAATATACTGCCTTGCAAAACCAGCTGAATCCACATTTTCTGTTTAACAGCTTGAATACGCTGATTGCCGAAATAAAATATAATCCGGACAATGCGGTATGCTTTACCCAAAACCTATCATCCGTATACCGCTATGTTCTCCAATGTCAGGACAGGAACTTGATCCCGCTAAAAGAAGAATTAGACTTTATGAATTCCTACTTGTTCCTACACAAGGTTCGTTTGGGCGATTGCATCAGTTATGACTGCCGTATTCCCCCCGAATATATGGAACGGCAGATACCTCCACTTACCCTGCAATTATTGGTAGAAAATGTGATCAAGCACAATTCCATTTCCCCCGATAAGCCCATGACTATCCACATCGAAATAGACAATGAATATTTGGTAGTCAGCAATCCGGTTTCTCCAAAGAAAAAAAGGACTCCTCGTCCGGGATAGGACTGAAAAATTTGTCAAATCGATGTCGGCTGATGTCGAATAAGAATATTGTCATTCAGAAAGAAGATTCTGTTTTTACAGTTAAAATACCGATTATACAATGAAGCTAAATACAGTCATTATAGAAGATGAGATACCTGCGGCACGCCTGTTACACTCTATGGTATCTTCACTGCGCCCCGAATGGAACATTGAGATTATTCCCGGCAGTGTGGATGACGCTGTGGAATGGTTTGCCTCCCATGAACATCCCGAACTGATTTTTCTGGACATACATCTTACAGACGGAGATGCCTTCGACTTTCTGTCTGCAGCCAAGCCGAAATCAGCCGTTATCTTCACAACAGCATATGATCAATATGCCATACGCGCTTTTTCCGTAAACAGCATAGATTATATACTTAAACCGGTAGACGAGCAACGCTTATCGGATGCTATCGCCAAATATGAGACCCTCCATGGTCAGGCATGGCTGAAATCGGAGAAATATATGGAAACACTGCTTGAGACATTGAAACATCCTGAAAAGAAATATAGAAGTCGTTTTCTTATTTCCGGGACCGATGAGTTCTGGTTGTTACGGGTGGAGGATATTGCCTATTTCTATTCGGAGGAAAAGACGACGTTTGCAGTCACCCCAAGCGGCCGGGAACATATACTGGACCTGTCTTTAAATAAACTGGAAGAACAACTGGATCCTGAACAATTCTTTCGTGTGAACCGGCAAATGATTCTTAACGTGGATGCCATTGACCGGGCAGCTCCCTTTTTTAAAGGAAGGATAAAGGTCGTAGTACATCCGCCATTCAAATCGGACATTATCATAAGCGAAGGCAAAGCCTCTGCGTTCAGGTTGTGGCTCAATTATTGATTAATATTTTTCAAGACAATCCTCTCAAATAAGGCCACATCCTGCCTCTCATCAATTTTTATTGAGCAACCAGTCATCAGATGGCCGTTTTTCTCTCCTCCACCGGTTCATTTTGTGTCTCCCATATCCCATTGTACCTGAACTAACTTGCCCGGCAGAATGTTATAACAGCACTAATTTAAAGAAGCAACCATTATGGAAAAGAACTTGATTCATAGTAATGAATTGCATTTCATTGACAAGAAACGCATTCACCGGGCAGTAGGACAGCTGGTTGAGTCATTGGAACTGGCAGCAGGTTCCACAACAGGATTCAATCTGTATGCAGTAGTAGAAAGTTATTTCACAGACCTGAACAAACGGAGAGAGATCAACCGTCTGCTCAATCCGGAACAAAATACTTGCGAAGAAACAGAAGAGGAACTCGAAACATACGGGAGGTAAAAACAGGGCATATACATTATATCAAAAGGGAGTAACACTTGGTGCAACTCCCTTTTGATATAAAAAAATCCGAAACTTTATGAAAGTTCATCAATCCTTTGCCTGATGCACCGTCAACTGCGGGAACGGGAACCCGATTCCTTCCTTGTTGAATGTAGCATAAATAGTCTTGTTCATATCAAAATAAACTCCCCAGTAATCACTGTTCTTCACCCAAACGCGGATCACGACATTCACACTGCTGGCATCCAAAGCATGAAGGGCCACGAAAGGTTCCGGAGTATTCAGGATGCGGCTATCGGCTGCAAGTATGCGGCGTACGGTACTTTCTACCTTATCATAATTCTCACCATACTCCACGCCGATGACCCAATCCACACGACGCGTCTCTTCACGACTGTAATTAGTCACCGTACCGCTGCTCAAAGCACCGTTAGGAATATAAATAACTTTGTTATCGGCCGTAGTAAGAATGGTATGAAATATCTGGATCTCACGCACCGTACCGGACACGCCCTGGCTTTCAATCCAGTCGCCGACTTTGAACGGGCGGAACAACAACACAATAAGTCCGCCTGCAAAATTCTGCAAGTTCCCGGACAACGCCATACCCACCGCCACACCGGCAGATGCCAACAGGGCAGCGAACGAGGTTGTTTCCACTCCCAACTTACCGATAACGGCTATAATCAGTAGGATCGTCAACAGTATGTTCACCAGACTCTTGATAAAGCTCTGAATACCGGCATCAATATGTCGCTTCATAAGAAGCTTAGACAGAAGTTTCTTGATGAAAGAGATAAGGAACCGTCCGACTACAAAAATTAGAATAGCGCCTATGATGCGCCCTCCGGCTCCTACTCCCCAATCTATCAGCTGTTGCATAAAAATCTGAAGTTTGCTGAAACCTTCTTCAGAAGTTTGGGCGGCAAATGCCGCCATAAATAAAGATGATAACATGATTAATTGTAGATTATAAATGATTAATTATTAGTCAGGGACAAAATTAACAAATAATTTCATTTCCCCGCCACTTTATTTGTACCTTTCGATCAAAAGAGATACTTTTGCATCCGATTTCAACTAAGGGGTGCCCTAATATGACGGGCTGAGAACATACCCATTGACCTGATCCGGGTAGTGCCGGCGGAGGGAAAAGAAGAAAAGTTCCCCTTTTCTATATTAATCATTAATCGTTAAAATTGCAAATGAAGAAGTATGCAATGGCAGCGTGTCTGTTTATGGCAGCGCTGAATGTCTGTGCACAGACAAAGGAAAAGGACAGCCTGCGGGTCATAGACTTGCAGGAAGTAGAGATTATCTCCACACGTGCCACAGGGACTACCCCGGTGGCGTTTACCAACATCAACAAAGACCAACTCAAAAAGCAGAACTTCGGCCAGGACCTGCCGTACCTGTTGAGCATGACACCGTCCGCCATCACCACCAGTGATGCCGGAGCCGGCATCGGTTATACGACATTGAGAGTGCGCGGTACGGACGGAACACGCATCAACGTCACCGCCAACGGTATTCCCATCAACGATGCCGAGAGCCACAACGTATTCTGGGTGAACCTGCCCGACTTCGCATCTTCCGTCAAAGACATGCAGATACAGCGCGGCGCAGGAACCTCCACCAATGGTGCAGGAGCGTTCGGAGCAGCATCAACATGCAGACGGGAGACTTCTCCCTGAAGCCGTATGCCGAGCTGAACGTTCGTACGGCTCGTTCAACACACACAAGGAGACGGTGAAAGTGGGTACAGGACTCATCAACGACCATTGGTCTTTCGATGCCCGCCTGTCCAACATCAGTTCGGACGGATACATTGACCGCGCATCGGTAGGACTGAACTCTTACTACCTGCAAGGCGGATATTACAATGACAACACTTCGGTCAAGCTGATAACTTTCGGCGGCAAAGAACGCACCTACCATGCCTGGAACTATGCCAGCAAAGAAGAAATGAAGGAGTACGGTCGCCGTTACAACTCCTGCGGATATATGTGCACCGACGACAACGGCATAGCCACTACTACGAAGACCAAACAGACAACTACGTGCAGAAGAACTACCAACTGCTCTTTAACCATAACTTCACCTCTGCCTGGAACGTGAATGCAGGTCTGCACTATACCAAAGGAGATGGCTACTATCAGGAGTACAAGGACAACCGCAAGCTGGTGGAATACGGTCTGCTGCCGTATGAGCATGACGGTGAGACTGTAAAGAAGAGTGACCTTATCCGCAAAAAAGCAATGGACAATTGGTTTGGCGGCGGTATCTTCTCTGTGAATTATAAAGGCAGCCGCCTGCACGCATCCCTGGGCGGAGGATTGAACCGTTACGACGGCGACCACTTCGGCAAAGTGCTGTGGGTAAAGAACTACATCGGCACCCTCGACCCCGACAAAGACTACTACCGCAACAATGCCACGAAGAATGACGGTAACCTCTACCTGAAAGCCGACTATGAATTGTGCGACGGCCTCAACGCCTATGCGGATTTGCAGTACCGCCACATCTCCTATAAGATGTACGGGCAGAATGACAAATGGAACAGTGTCACCGGCGACGGGCTGCAACAGCTTGCCATTCACGAGAAGTTCGATTTCTTCAATCCCAAAGCCGGGCTGTCATGGCAGATCAACCGCAACAACCGGGTGTACGGTTCTTTCAGCGTAGCCCACAAAGAGCCTACGCGTAACAACTATACGGACGGCAAGTTTACCGAACATCCCAAAGCAGAGCGCCTGTTCGACTACGAATTGGGGTACACCTTTGCCAACTCATGGCTGAATCTCGGCGCCAATTTGTACTACATGGACTACAAGGACCAACTGGTACTGACCGGCGAGCTGAATGAAATCGGCGAAGCGTAGCCGCCAACGTCCCCGACAGCTATCGCATGGGCATTGAACTGATGGCGGGTCTGAAGCTACCTTGCGGCTTCCAATGGGACATCAACGCCACCTTAAGCCGCAACCGCGTAGAGAACTTCACCGAAACCCTTTACGAGAACGAAGATCCGGCAGGTGAGAAGTGGAGCACTTATTTGGGCGACACCCATATCGCCTTCTCTCCCGATTTCCTGCTGAACAATCGCTTCGGCTATACATACAAAGGCTTTGAGGCATCTTTGCAATCGCAATACGTCAGCAAACAATACATGAGTAACCTGGATTGTAAAGACATATCCTGGATGCCTATTTCGTCAGCAACCTGAACTTATCGTATACATTTGCGTTACCCAAAATAAAGTCGATAACCGTAGGATGCACCATCTATAACCTCTTCAACGAAGAATATGAGAACAATGGCTACGCAGGTAGCGGCTTCTATTATGAAGACGGCCAGAAAGTGCGCTACAACTACGCAGGATATGCCGCACAGGCAGGCACCAATGTATTAGGGCACATATCCCTGCGTTTCTGACACCCAAATACTTAATTATGAATGTCCCAACATTCGGCACCCAAGATTTGTTATGGAGCAAACTCTCGAAATCATCGGAACACTTGTAGGACTTCTCTACCTTTGGCTGGAGTACAAGGCAAGTATATATCTTTGGATAGCAGGCATCATCATGCCTGCTATCTACATCTTCGTCTACTACAACGCAGGTCTATATGCCGACTTCGGATCAACATCTACTATCTTGGCGCTGCATATACGGTGGATGATGTGGAAGTACGGAGCGTTCCTCCGGCGGACAATCCTCAAAAAGACCGCCGCGAATATAGAGAACCCGCAGCAGAAACCACCCATTACCCGTATGCCGTTGCACTATCTGCTGCCGCTCACTGCCGTATTTGCCGCTACGTTTGCAGGCATTGCCTGGATACTCATAAACTTCACAGACAGCAATGTCCCCTTGCTGGATTCTTTCACCACCGCACTAAGCATCATCGGCATGTGGATGCTGGCGCGGAAATACGTAGAGCAATGGTGGGCATGGATTGGCGTGGATGCCGTAAGCGCCGGACTGTACGTTTACAAAGGACTTGATTTTACCGCTGCATTATATGCCCTTTACACAATAATCGCTATCTTTGGCTACTTCAAATGGAAGAAGATGATGAAAGGATGATAAAGAAACAAGGTGATGAAAGAAGAATATAAAGGCACAACGAAGTTGTATAGCCGCTGCACCGAAGTCGAGGCAGTGGTTCTGGCTAACGGGGAATATCCTACGGCTTCCCTTCCCCTGCATATACTGGAAAACGCCCCTTATGTGGTTTGTTGCGACGGCGGTGCAGACGAATACATCCGGCAGGGGCATATTCCCAATCTTATTATAGGCGATGGCGACTCCATCTGCGAGGAGAACCGCCGGAAGTACGGCCATCTGCTCCACTGCATCTCCGAACAGGAGACCAACGACCAGACCAAAGCCGTCAGCTACTTATTGTCACAAGGGAAACGCCGGATAGCCATCGTAGGCGCCACCGGCAGACGCGAAGACCATACTTTGGGAAATATCAGCCTGCTTATGGACTACATGCGTGCCGGAGCCGATGTATGTACTTATACAGACTATGGCGTTTTCATCCCTTGCCGGGACACGTGTACCCTCCCCTGCCGGCCGGGGCAGCAGGTATCTATCATCAACTTCGGCGCCCGCAGGCTGCATGGAATCGGACTGGTATATCCCCTCAGCGACTTCACCAACTGGTGGCAAGGCACTCTCAACGAATGTACCGGCACAGAGTTTACAGTCGAAGCTGAAGGAGAATACCTACTGTTCCTGAATTTCCCCATTGAGCCTTGAGACATCGGAAACGGGTAATGCCCCAAAGTATCAGAACAATCTTTTGTCCGGCACAGTGCGCCAGTCCTGCTCCGGTCAGATACTCATCAGATAGCGTTTGAAGTCCTCAAAGCCTTTCGACATAGGCAAGCTCTTCTTCTCGCCGCGCATAAAGGCCTGCAATTTTTCCGGTATCTGCACAGCCTCGCCGATAATCTTCTCTACCGTATCTTTGAATTTGGCAGGATGGGCCGTTTCCAGGAAGATACCCGTCTCGCCCGCCTGCAACCCTTCTTGCAACGCGCGGAAGCCACATGCCCCATGAGGGTCGAGCAAGTAATGATTGCCTTTCCATACCTCTTTCATGGTTTCGGCTATCTGTCCGTCCGTATAAGTGGCGCCGCTTATCTCGGCGGAGATAGCTGCGTGACTCCCCCCGTAAAGATCAAGCACACGAGCAAAGTTACTCGGATCGCCCACATCCATGGCGTTGGCAATTGTGGCAATGCTGGGACGCGGCGCATAAACACCCGTCTGCAAATACTGGTAGAAAATATCGTTACGGTTATTGGAAGCTATGAAACGTTTCACAGGTAATCCCATGCGCTTGCCGAACAGGCCGGCCGTTATATTGCCGAAATTACCGCTCGGCACGCAGATTACGGCATCACCGGCTTTTCCCGCACGCTTCAACTGGGCGTAGGCATAGAAATAGTAAAAGGCCTGCGGGAGGAAACGCGCCACATTAATGGAGTTGGCGCTGGTAAGTTGCATATGCTCATTAAGCTCCTTGTCCATGAAGGCGGCTTTCACCAGCGCCTGACAGTCGTCGAATGTGCCGTCCACCTCAAGGGCTGTGATGTTCTGTCCCAGCGTAGTGAACTGCTTCTCCTGAATTTCGCTCACCTTGCCTTTCGGATAAAGTACATAAACATGGATTCCTTCCACACCGAGGAAACCGTTGGCTACGGCGCTGCCGTATCCCCCGAAGTGCAACCAGTACGTTCACCTGCTTCTTGCCCTCTTTCCTGATGAAATAGCCCAGCAGACGCGCCATAAAACGGCCGCCCACATCCTTAAAGGCAAGCGTAGGTCCATGAAACAGCTCAAGGGAATAGATATTCTCCGTCACCTTCACCAAAGGCACATCAAAACTCAGCGTGTCATACACAATCTGTTTCAACGTATCTGCCGGAACATCCTCTCCAAAGAAAGCATCCGCCACCCGGTAGGCTATCTCCTGAAAGCCAAGCGTGTCAATGCTGTCGTAAAAATCCTGCGGCAACGGTTTGATGGCAAAGGGCATGAAAAGTCCTTTGTCAGCGGCAAGCCCTTTCACTACGGCCTCTTCCAAAGTAGCATCGGGCGCCTGTTTGTTAGTACTGTAATATTTCATAATTCTTTCATAAATTCATTTATAAACTCATCTTCTTTCATCATGCCATAGCTGCCGCTGCAAGCGCAACCTCGTCGAACGTCTGCACCTCATCCGGCTCAATGCCGGATACCAGATGAAGAAAGGCACCGGCTCATTGGTATGCGTACGAAGCTCGCAAGGAGTGGATGATCGGGCAAAACGGCAATGGCAACCGGCTCTTCCCAATCTTTCACCGCTTCATAGACAGGGCCTACGGCACGACTGTCCAAGTTCTCAATCGTCTGCATCTTCAAGGAAACATCCCCTTCATGGCCGGCCTCGTCACTGGCTTCGATATGCAGATAAACAAAATCGTCCGTCTTCAGTGCATCAAGGCCGCCGCCACCTTATTCTCGTAATTGGTGTCGTAAAGTCCGGTTGCACCTTCCACCGTCAGGCGACGCAATCCGGCATAGGTTCCGATGCCGTTAATCAGATCTACGGCGGAGATGACAGCACCTCTCTTCACCTGAGGGAACTTATCCGAGAGCTTTTCCATTTGCGGACGATAGCCGGGGCTCCATGGCCAGATGCTGTTGGCAGGGTCTTTGCCCGCGGCTGCGCGCTTCTTGTTGACGGGATGTTCCTTCAACAGAGCCTGCGAACGCATAATCAGGTCGTTTATTAAATCGCAGTCTGCCGGGGAGTTAAGTCGGCTTCACCTTCGGGAACAGTGATATCCTCTGTGCCTGCCATCGGCTTCACCAGCAAGGGGCGATAGGGTTTCAAAGGAACATCGTGCGGGGGCGTGCAGTCAATGCGTTTGTCTCCGCCTTTTATGACCAGCAGGTGACGGTATTGCACACCTGTATGAAAGCGCACGCGCTCATCTCCCAAGTGTTCCTGCAGATATTTCACCAACACATCGGCCTCCTCGGTCGTGATGTGTCCGGCTGAATGGTTCTTTATATCGTCGCCCTCAATGCAAATAATATTACAGCGCATCGCCATTTCACCGGGCTTCAGGTCTACGCCGATGCTTGCCGCCTCCAGCGGGCCGCGTCCCTCGTACACTTTCGGCAGGTTGTAGCCAGTACGGACATATTGGCCACCTCGCTGCCCGGATGGAAACCGTCGGCAACAGTCTTGAGCCTGCCACGCGCCCCATTCGGGCGAGTTTATCCATATAGGGTGTTTTGGCTGCCTGCAACAAGGTCTTTCCGCCCAAAGACTTTACGGGCCAGTCGGCCATGCCGTCACCTAATATAATAATGTGTTTCATCATTCTTCATTTAATTAAACGTTCGCAATGCTCATGATGTCCGCAAAGACACCCGCAGCCGTCACACCTGCGCCGGCTCCGTAACCTTGTATCATCATGGGGTATTCCTTATAACGTTCTGTGGTCAGCAAGATGATGTTGTTGCTGCCCTCCAAACCATAGAACGGATGGTTCACACCTACTTCCTGCAAGCCTACGGATGCCTTGCCATTCTCCAGTTTGGCAACGAAACGCCAGTGTTTGTTCCCGGCTTCCAACACCTTGCGGCGTGCTTCAAAGTCGGCGTCAAGTCCCGGAACCTTCTTCCAGAAATCATCCAGCGAGCCTTCAAAGAAATCATCGGGAACGAACAGGTTCTTCTCCACATCGCTCTGTTCGATGCGATAGCCGCTTCACGCGCCAGAATCACCAGTTTGCGAATCACATCCTTACCGCTAAGGTCGATGCGCGGGTCGGGTTCGGAATAACGTTCCTCCTGCGCCATCTTAATGGTCTTGCTGAAAGGAATGTCCGCACTGATTTTGTTGAAGATATAATTCAGCGTGCCACTCAGCACCGCCTCAATCTTCAGTATCTTGTCACCGCTATGTATAAGGTCGTTAATCGTATTGATGATGGGCAGGCCTGCACCGACATTCGTTTCAAACAGATACTTCACACCACGCTGGCGGGCTATCTGCTTCAGTTCACGATAGTTCTCGTATTCCGAAGAGGCGGCAATCTTATTAGCTGCAACCACCGACACATTATGCATCAGAAGGTCTTTGTACAAAGACGCCACACCCGCACTTGCCGTACAGTCCACGAATACGGAGTTGAAAATATTCATGCCGATAATCTCATCACGAAGCGTATCCAGCGAGCTTTCCTTGCCTTTCTCCGCCAACTCTTCACGAAAACGTCCCAGGTCGAACCCCTCGCGGCCGAACATCGCCTTGGAGGCATCGGCAATACCCACCACATTCAGTTGCAGGCCATTCTCCTGCATCAATCTCTGGCGCTGGCTGTGAATCTGTTCTATCAGACTGCCGCCCACCGTACCGACCCCGCAGATAAAGAGGTTCAGCACCTGATATTCCGACAGGAAGAAAGAGTCGTGAATGACATTCAAGGACTTGCGCAGCGACTTACTGTCCACGACGAACGAGATATTCGTTTCCGAAGCACCCTGCGCACAGGCTATCACATTGATACCGTTGCGTCCCAGCGTGCCGAACAGCTTGCCGGCAATACCCGGCGTATGCTTCATATTCTCGCCTACAATGGCCACCGTAGCCAAATCTTTCTCCGCCTGTATGGGCGAAATCTCTCCCATTTCAATCTCTTTGGCAAACTCCTCATTCAGCACCTCACAAGCCAGGTCGGCATCCGCATTGCGCACACCGATGGAAGTGGAGTTCTCCGAAGAGGCCTGCGAAACGAGGAACACACTGATGCCGTTCTTTGCCAAAGCTTTGAAGATGCGATAGTTCACACCAATCACGCCAACCATGCCAAGGCCCTGCACCGTTATCAGGCTCGTATCATTAATGGACGAGATACCCTTGATGGCCTTGCTCTGCGGACTGGAGACTTCTTGCTTGATAACCGTTCCCGCCCCTTCGGGATTGAAAGTATTCTTTATTATAATAGGTATGTTCTTGTGACAGACCGGATAAATAGTAGGCGGATACACCACTTTGGCCCCGAAGTTACAAAGTTCGGTAGCTTCTACATAGCTCAGTTCATTGATGGTATAGGCAGTGGAAATCACACGCGGATCGCAGTCATGAAGCCGTCCACATCCGTCCATATCTCCAGTGCATCGGCATCCAGCGCCGCAGCAATGATGCTGCCGTATAGTCGGAACCGCCGCGCCCCAGGTTGGTGACCTCACCGGTAGTCTTGTCCGTAGAGATGAATCCCGGAACCAGCACGCGTTTGGGCATATCCTTGAATGTCTCACGCACCAAAGCGGTGGTAAGCTCCGTATCCAGCACATGCTTGGAATGCTTCTTCTCCGTCTTGATGAACCGGCGCGAATCGAACCATTCCGCACCCGTCAGTTGCGCTGCGATGATGGAGGAAAGGCGCTCGCCGTAACTTACAATCGTATCGGATGTCTTCTGCGACAAGTCTTTAATCAGGTAAATACCCTGGAAGATGTCCTTCAGTTCGTTCAGCAACTCTCCCACCTGACGCTGCAACGCCACTTGGGACTCGCCTGCCGGAATCACCTCTTTTATCATTTCCACATGGCGGTAGACAATCTCACGAAACTCATTCTCGTACGAAGCATCACCGGATGCCGCCATTTTCGAGGTATTGATCAGCTTGTCCGTAATGCCGCCCAACGCGGAAACCACTACTATTAAAGGTTCATTGATAGCTTCTACAATTCTCTTAACGCTTAAAATGCTGTTCGCAGAACCTACGGATGTTCCGCCGAATTTTATTACTTTCATTATATTGGTGTTTTTATTATTAATACTTGAAATACTCCCGGATGAGATGTTCATCACAGAGGATGCAGGGGTCTCACAGGGCTTTTTTCTTTCCCGCCACCGGAATCACGCGGAACTGCACAAGCAAATTTTGTGAGACGCTGCGGTTCTCTGTGACGAAAGCTAAATAAAATGACTGAAAATTAGTGTAACACGTAGAAACACAAAATACTATCCCCAACCCCTAAGGGTCATGGTGCACATGGATGTGACTGTATGTTGATAGTACTTGTTCATTGTCTCTTACTGCTATCGTTTATGATAAGTGTTGCAAAAGTAACAATAAAAATATTCAAACTATCACATTTTACGACTTTTTTGCGATAAAAATACATATTCGCTTCATTAAGGACAGAAATATGTACATTTCACGACTGACAGATTTACACTTTCTGCCAAGGGAAGAGAGCAATCCGGACGCAGTTTTCTAACACTTTGCTATTATTTTAGAGATATATTACTATCTTTGCATAGTAATCATGTAAGAATCGAGCGTATGATCCCAAATAATACTTCCGTTTTGTTAATTTACACCGGAGGAACTATCGGAATGATAGAGAACACAGAAACCGGAGCATTGGAGAACTTCAACTTTGAACACTTACAGAAGCATGTGCCCGAACTCCAGAATTTTACGTTCCGCATAGACACCTATCAGTTCGACCCTCCCATGGACTCTTCGGACATGGATCCGGATGCCTGGCGCAAACTCGTACGCATCATCAGCGACAACTACGAACGGTACACCGGCTTTGTCATCCTTCATGGAACGGACACCATGGCCTACACAGCATCTGCCCTCAGCTTCATGCTCGAAGGCTCAACAAGCCCGTCATCCTCACCGGGTCGCAGCTTCCCATCGGCGTGCTCCGTACGGACGGCAAGGAGAACCTGCTGACGAGTATCGAGATCGCCACAGCGCGGCATCCCGGCGGACGTCCCTTTGTACCGGAAGTGTGCATCTTTTTCGAGAATCACCTGATGCGCGGCAACCGCACCACCAAAATCAATGCCGAAAACTTCAACGCTTTCCGTTCGTTCAATTATCCGGTACTCGCCTCCGCCGGCATACACATCAAATATAACAATGTGCAAATTCATACGGAAAGCACACAGGGCGGGTTGCAACCGCACTACCTGCTCGATACCAATATTGCCATATTGAAGCTCTTCCCCGGTATTCAGAAGAGCGTAGTAGATGCCATCCTCTCCATAGAAGGACTGAAAGCGGTGGTGCTGGAGACATACGGTTCGGGCAATGCTCCCCGGAAAGAGTGGTTCCTTCGCCGCCTGCACGATGCCTGCGAACAAGGCATCGTGATTGTGAACGTCACCCAATGCAGTGCCGGTACGGTAGAAATGGAACGCTACGAAACGGGCTACCGGCTGATGCAGGCCGGCGTTGTATGCGGATATGACAGCACTACCGAATCTGCCGTCACCAAACTGATGTTCCTGTTGGGGCACAACTACTCCCCCGCAGAAGTGCGCGAATTGATGAACCGCCCCATTGCAGGTGAAATTACGATTACGTAACTATCTGTCTGACAGCAAGGTTATAGTCCCACCCTTTTTCTTAGGGTGGGACTTTATTCCCAATACGACTGAAAGCAGTTCCCAATACGACTGAACCTGCCTCCCATTACGACTGAAAGAGGCTCCCATTACGACTGTGTTCCCCTACCACTACCTCCTCCGGAAATAACGCTCCGGACAACCGGACTTTTCAGGCAAAACAACAAAAATGCGGATCGGCATTAAAAACAACGCCCACCCTATCAACCCGGCGATGAAAAATCGTACCTTTGGGCAGTTAATTCTAATGGAAATTCTTTTATGGCAAAGGAGAAAACAGTCTATGTATGCAGCAACTGCGGACAAGAGTCGCCCAAATGGGTGGGCAAATGCCCGTCGTGCGGAGAATGGAATACCTATGTGGAAGAGATAGTGCGGAAAGAAACCGTAAACAAGCGTCCGGTATCGGGCATAGAGACAGCCAAAGCCAAGCCCGTCACTTTAAATGAGATTGCCGCTGATGATGAGCCCCGTATCGACCTGCACGACGCAGAGCTGAACCGCGTACTGGGCGGCGGTCTGGTGCAAGGTTCACTGGTATTGATAGGCGGCGAACCGGGCATCGGAAAATCCACACTGGTGCTGCAAACCATGCTTCAGATACCGGAGAAACGCATTCTCTACATATCAGGCGAGGAAAGCGCCCGGCAGTTGAAGCTGCGTGCCGACCGCCTGACAAGCAACTCCGCCGACTGCCTGATTGTCTGTGAGACTTCTTTGGAACAGATCTATGTACACATAAAGAATACACGTCCCGACCTCGTTGTCATAGACTCCATACAGACCATTTCAACGGAAACGCTCGAATCCTCTCCGGGCAGCATAGCCCAAGTCAGGGAGTGCTCCGCCTCTATCCTGCGCTTTGCCAAAGAGACGCATACGGCGGTTATCCTCATCGGGCACATCAACAAAGAAGGAAGCATTGCCGGGCCTAAAGTACTGGAACATATCGTAGACACCGTACTTCAATTTGAAGGCGACCAGCATTATATGTAACCGCATCTTGCGCAGCATCAAAAACCGCTTCGGAAGCACCGCCGAACTGGGCATCTATGAAATGAGGCAGGACGGTCTGCGGCAGGGTAAGCAATCCTTCGGAGCTGCTTCTCAGCCAAGACCATGAAGGATGAGCGGCATAGCCATCGCCTCAGCCATAGAAGGCGTACGACCGTTCCTGATAGAGACGCAGGCATTGGTCAGCAGCGCCGTATACGGAAACCCGCAACGCTCCGCCACCGGCTTCGACATACGGAGAATGAATATGTTACTCGCCGTACTGGAGAAGCGTGTCGGCTTCAAACTCGCCCAGAAAGACGTTTTTCTCAATATCGCCGGCGGGCTGAAAGTAAACGACCCCGCTATCGACCTGGCCGTTATCAGCGCCATTCTGTCCAGCAACATGGATACCGCCATCGAACCCGAAATCTGTATGGCGGGAGAAATAGGCTGTCCGGTGAAATCCGCCCCGTAAACCGGATTGAGCAACGCATCGGCGAAGCGGAAAAGCTCGGCTTCAAACGGTTTATATTACCAAAATACAATTTGCAGGGACTGAATACCTCCAAATTAAAGATAGAGCTGATACCGGTGAGAAAGGTGGAAGAAGCGTTCCGGGCACTGTTCGGCTAAATCCGTCCCAGAGTGATTTTGCCGCAGGGCATACGGATTAATACACATTATTATATAGTATACAGAAAGAAACCCAATG
>ENA-OQLB01000161-OQLB01000161.1-human-gut-metagenome-genome-assembly--contig:-NODE-161-length-39835-cov-19.043669_pt1 | contig 39835 bp, 47 predicted proteins | sample MGYA00242656_ERZ504813 | MGnify/ENA primary metagenome ERZ504813 (study PRJEB26092, sample SAMD00036388) | human gut metagenome | host: Homo sapiens | study: EMG produced TPA metagenomics assembly of... | reverse complement strand
GGCCTAGTGCTGGAATCACACAGACCAAGAGTCTGAGCTTAAGCATCATCCCCGTGCGGTTTGCGCCGCATGGGGGATTTTTGTATTAGCAAAAACGCCGGAAATAGGCGCGACACGCCGAGAGTTGCATTCGCTTCAAATCTGAGTATATTTATCACCTGTTGCAAGGAATACTTCAACATCTACCAAGCCCCTGTAGCTCAGTTGGTTAGAGCAGCTGACTCTTAATCAGCGTGTCCAGGGTTCGAATCTGCGGGGGCACAGACAACCGGAATCGAAAGATTCCGGTTTTTTGTTTTTTTCAGCATCAGTCCGTAGCTGGTGCGGAAAGGCCGTCTTCGCGCGTGACGGCCGGACGTGTAAGGAGCAACGTCATGCCTCAGATATTCACGTTCACCGTATCCGACCCCGAAGGCATGCACGCCCGCCCGGCTGGCCGGTTGGTTGCCAAAGCGCAGGAATATGAATCGAGCATCACCGTTGCCTACGGTGGAAGATCCGTGGATGCCAAGCGTATCTTCGGTGTTATGGGACTTGATGTTCAACAAGGTGACGAGGTTACGGTTCGGGTGCAGGGCAACGATGAAGCTGTCGCTGCCGCAGAGTTCGAGCGATTCCTCAAGGAGCACCTGTAATGAGAACGATACAGGCGTCGGCGTATCCGCTGGCATTGCTATCGGCACGGTCCGCGTGCTCGCCGCCGTAGATTATGCCGTAGAACGCCGCGTAATCGACGACCCGCAGGCCGAGATGGATCGATTCCGCGCGGCCCGTGACACGGCCGTCGCTCAGCTCAAGCAACTGCGTGACAACGTCGCCGCTGAGTTCGGCGAAAACAAGGCCGAACTGTTCGACGCCCATCGGCTTATGCTCCAGGACCCGGACTATGCGGAATGCGTCGAAGGTTTGATTGCGCAAGACAAGGTGAACGCCGAATTCGCGGTGAAGAGCGTCGCCGAACAGTTCGCCGCCATGTTCGCTGCGATGGATAGCTCGACCATGCAGCTCGAGCCGCTGATGTCAAGGATGTTTCTCGCCGCGTGATGAACGTGCTGCAAGGCAAATGCGATAGCGCGGCGCAGGATGGCAGTGTACAAGGCGATGCTGTGCAGAACGGTATTGTGCAGAACGGGATCGCGCAGAACGGCGAAAGCCACATCATCTTCGCCGAAGATCTTGCTCCCAGCGATACCGCGCAGCTCGACCGCGCTAAGGTTTTGGGCCTCGTGACCGCCAAGGGCTCAGCGAACTCGCACACCGCGATTCTGGCGCGCACGATGGGCCTGCCCGCCATCACAGGTATCGGCGACGCCTTTGACCCGGCCGATGATGGTCACGTTGCCGTAATCGACGGCGCCAGCGGTGCGGTATTCGTCGACCCGGACGAGGCCACGTTGACCGAATACCGGCGCAGGAAGGCCGAGGCTGAGGAGCACCTAAGCCTCCTGCGGAAGCTCAAGGGCAAGCCCACCGAAACCAAGTCCGGTCAGCGGGTCCACCTGTACGCCAACATCAGCCGTCCCTCTGACGCAGCCGCCGTGCTGGCCAACGATGCTGAGGCATCGGCTTGTTCCGCAGTGAGTTCCTGTATCTGGAACGCGAGGACTGGCCGACCGAGGAATTTCAGTTCGATGCATACGGACAAGTCGCACAGGAGATGGGCGACCGTCCGGTCATCATCCGTACGCTCGACATCGGCGCGGACAAACAGGTCGACTACTTTAATCTGGGCCACGAGGATAATCCCGCGCTTGGTTACCGGGCAATCCGCATCTGCCTGACCCGCCCGGAGATTTTCAAAGTCCAGTTACGCGCATTATTGCGCGCCTCAGCATACGGCAACATCGCCATTATGCTGCCCATGATCACCTCTGTGCAGGAGGTACGCGACGCCAAGCGGATTCTTGAAGAAGCCAAAAGCGAGCTGCGCGGCGAGCGCATCGACTTCAACGAGAGTATCCAGATCGGCGTTATGATTGAGACGCCTGCGTCGGTCATTATGGCCGACGAGCTGGCCGCCGAAGTCGATTTCTTCTCCATCGGCACCAACGACCTGACCCAATACACGCTGGCCTGTGACCGTCAGAACCCGAGTCTCGAACGCTTTGCCGACCCGCATTCACCAGCTGTGCTGCGCATGATCCAGATGACTATCGAGGCTGCCCATCGTCATGGCATCTGGTGCGGCATCTGCGGCGAGCTTGGCGCAGACTTGAGCCTGACCGATACGTTCCTGCGCCTAGGAATCGACGAACTGTCCGTCTCGCCCACCAGCGTCCTGCCCCTGCGCAACGTCATTCGCAACCACTGAGATTCAAGGTCGCTTCGGCTGATTCCGATGGCTTTTTGGGCATTGCATTCGGCTGGACATTCGACATCGCATCTTGCCGGCATTTCGTCGTGGGGCAAAGTGTACAATCACCACGTTTGCTTTCGCGCCCAGCGTAAATCGCGTCGCCGGCTCCGCGAACGGATTTCCAGTCACACAGAATGCCGTGAACAGTCAGCCATGCCTGTTGCGCGGCGAAGAGAAAAGAAGAAGCAGTGGATTATCCTCTCTTTACCAAGCTGGCCGCCGAGTTCTTCGGCACCGCCATTCTGATGATCTTCGGCAACGGCTCCGTGGCCAACGTTGAGCTCAAGAACACCAAGGCCACCACGCCGGCTGGCTGAACATCGCCATGGGCTACGGCTTCGGCGTCATGTTCCCGGTGCTCATGTTCGGTAGCGTCTCCGGCGCGCACATCAACCCGGCCATGACCATCGCCCAGGCCGTCAACGGCCTGTTCCCGTGGAGCGACGTGCTGCCGTACATCGTCGCCCAGCTGCTCGGCGCCCTGCTCGGCCAGCTCATCGTCTACATCACTTACTACCCGCACTACAAGGAGACCGAGGACGCCGAGGCGATTCTGGGCACCTTCTGCACCACTGACGCGGACAACCAGAAGGCCAACTACTTCCTCAACGAGATGTTCGGCACCCTGGTGCTCGTCTTCGGCGCCCTGTGCTGCCTGTCCCTGGCTTGGGGCAAGCAGGATTACGCCGCCGCCTCCATCGTCGTCGGCTTCATTGTGTGGGGCCTCGTGACCTCCATGGGTGGCCCGACCGGCCCTGGCCTGAACCCGGCCCGCGACCTCATGCCGCGTCTGCTGCACGCCATCCTGCCGATCCCGCACAAGGCTCCTCCCGCTGGGGCGAGGCCTGGATCCCGGTTGTGGCCCCGATTGTCGGCGCCATTATCGGCGCTTGGCTGTTCGTGTTCTTCTTCGCCAGCTGATTCGTTGATTGATTCATATATGCAAATGCCTCCGCTCGTTTTGGGCGGAGGCCATTGTCGTTGAATCAGGTAAACGCAGAGACTACTGCTCCAGGAACACCTGCGGGGCCTTCATGAAGTTCGTGGCACAGTGTTCGCCGCAGAAGTAATAGGACTTGCCCTCATACTCGCGCGTGATCGCGTCGCATTCACCGCCACGGTCATGCCGCACACCGGGTCGGTGGCGGTTTCGCCGTCCGCGGGGGCGGTGTGGTGCATGTGCATTCCCATATCCATAGTGTTCTCCTTGTTGGTTGGATTATTGGATTGGTCAGATACGTGATTGGTTTGATTCAGCGTGGTGCGATCGTCGATGATGACGGTCGGCTCGTGAGGCGCGTTGGATGTGGCGGAGCCGGTGATGTTGGCGGCGTTGGCGGATTCGGCCGATCCGGCTGATTCGACATCCGCCGTGCTGCTGCCCGAACCGGCGGGACCATCGGCAGCACCCACGTTGATGTTCGCTCCATGCAGCCGGTTCGCGTTCAGCACCAGGCACACTGAGCTCAACGCCATCGCCAGACCCGCGATCATCGGGCTCAACAGCCAGCCGGTGAACGGGTAGAGTACGCCGGCGGCCACCGGAATGCCGATGACGTTGTAGCCGAACGCCCACCCCAGATTCTCGCGGATGTTGCGCATCGTGGCATTGGACAGGTTGATGGTCTTGATGACGCCGCGCAAGTCGCCGCTCATCAAGGTCACGTCCGCCGACTGCATCGCCACGTCCGTGCCGGTGCCGATGGCGATGCCGAGATCCGCCTGAGCCAGCGCGGGGGCGTCGTTGATGCCGTCGCCCACCATCGCAATCAGAGTGCGGGATTGTGCGGCCGTGCGGGAGGTGCCGTACGCGGACTTGGCGGCGGCCTCGTCGCGTTCGCGCTGCAGTTTGGCGATCCAGTAGGCCTTGCCGTCCGGCTTGACCTCGCAGATCACCGTATCGATGCCGACTTCGCGGGCGATGCGCCCGGCTACCTCGGCCTTGTCGCCCGACAGCATCACCGTGCGGATGCCGCGTGCGCGCAACGCCGCGACGGCCTCACGCGAGCCTTCCTTGACTGTGTCCTGCTCGTAGCTCGGCTTGTCCCAGTCGGCGGCCGCGTCCACCACGCCGCGCGTGATGGTGCCGGTCTTGTCGAACACCACGGTGCCGATGCGACGCGCCTGTTCCAGCGCTTGGCACTGGTGACCAGCACGCCGTTGGTGGCGCCCAAGCCAGCGAGACCGTCACCGACAGCGGCGTGGCCAGTCCCAGCGCGCACGGGCAGGCGATGATCAGCACACTGACCGCAGTGACCAGCGCGTGCGCCAGTTGCGGCGCCGGGCCCAGTGACACCCAGATGGCGAACGTCCAGATGGCGATGATCATCACCGCCGGTACGAAATACCGGGCGATCTTATCGGCCAGTTGCTGCACCGGCGCCTTGGTCGCCTGGGCGCGGGCCACCATCGCCGCGATCTGCGAGAGTACCGTGTCCGCGCCGACTTGGGTGGCGCGCATCACGCAGTCGCCCTTGAGCAGCACGGTGGCCCCGGTCACCGGGTCGCCTGCGGTTTTGGAGACCGGCTTGGATTCGCCGGTGATCATCGATTCGTCGATACGCGCCTCGCCGGCCACGATCACGCCGTCCGTGGGCACGCGCTCGCCGTTCTTGACGATCAGCAGGTCGCCGGTGGCGATGGCGTCGATGTCGGTGTCCGTGAAATGCGCCGGATTACGCCATTCGATGCCGTCCACATTGTCTGCGGAAGTGGCGTTGAGCTTGTGCGCGGTGCGCGGGCGCAGTCTGATAAGCGACTGCACCGCCTTGCCGGTGCCTTCGCGGGCCTTGGCCTCCAGCAGGCGGCCGACCAGCACCAGGGTGATGACCACGCCGACCGATTCGAAATACGGCTCGCGCGAGCCTCCGGGAACACCCACGGGGCGATGCAGGTCACCAGCGAATACAGGTAGGCGGCCGAAGTGCCCAGCGAGACCAGCGAGTTCATGTCGGGGGAGCGGTGCGCCAGCGCGGGGAAGCCGACCGTGTGGATCGGACGCCCGCAGTAGAACATCACCGGCGTGATGAGAATGGCCTGCAGCCACGGGTTCACCATCCAATGCGGCGCCAGCGCGGGATTGGCCATATGCAGCATGGTGACGGCGAATACCGGCAACGTCAGTACCGCGCCCACAATCACCAGCTTCGTCAGCGCCTTGATCTCATTGGCGCGTTCAGCCGCCTCTCGCCGCTCGGCCTCCGCCGCATCCACAACCGGAGCTCCAACCCGCAAGTCTGAGGGAGAGACCCCCTCGGCTTCGGCCGAGCCGTCAGCACGCGGGCGAAGCCCGTCCTTATCCGCACCGTCCTTACTCTCCTCTCCCTCAACCCTCAACAACCCATGCACCATATTCATGCCGCATGCAAACGGATATTCGCCCGCCGGCAACGCCGGTAGTTCCACGTCGGTGGTGGCGTTGCCCGGCAGCATGGCGTCAAGCCCCAGATCCGCGAACACCACATGCGAAGTGCATTCGCCGGTCTCCTGTCGATCGAAAGTCAGCGTGATCGGCGTACCCGTGCGCATGCTGATCACGGCGGGGGAGTACCCGCCTTGACGGTGATTGTTGCGGATTGGCGTTCGCCGGAGGCGTCCATGGCCCCGGCCGTGGCTTTCTGCGTTCCGAAGAAGAACCGCAGTACCAGCCATGTCAATGCGGCCGCCGCTATCAGCGCCGTGGCGGCCGAGAAGATGCTGAGCTCCATAACCGTTCCTTCCCCTTGTTTGTTGTACTGAACAACAGTGTATACCTATACCCCTAGAGGGTATATAATGGGGTGTGTTCAGCTGACGGATAAGTATCAGGGGGTTTGCGATGCATGGTTATGACGAAGACAAGGCCAAGGTCATCGCACGATTGCGCCGTATCGAAGGACAGGTGCGTGCCATCACGCAGATGGTGGAGGATGACAAATACTGCATCGATATCCTGACGCAGATTTCGGCGTCGAATTCGGCGCTGAAATCCGTGGCGTTATTGCTGCTGGACGATCATCTCAACCATTGCGTGCGGCAGGCGTCGATTCAGGGCGGCGAGGTGGCCGATGAAAAACTTGCGGAGGCTTCCGCGGCCATTGCGCGTCTCGTCAAATCGTGACGAGTTTTACCGTCATTCACCATCGATGACATACTGGGTACCATGTTTGAGCAAATAGGAACCGTGATTATCGTCATCGTCGTGCTAGTGGTTGGTGCAGGGCTTGGCCTCTTCGCCGGCTTCGTGCTAGGCCGTCATAAGGGTCAGGAGATGGCTCGAGGCGTCAAAAGCGAGGAGCTGGAAGAGGCCAAGACCTCGCTGGAGAATGCGCGATTCGAGAACGCTGAGCTCAGTGCTCGCAATGCTGCCGCACAGGCTCAGATTGAAGGCGTGAACCAGCAATTGGCTTTCGCCAAGTCACAACTTGCCCAGGCGCAGCAGGCTGAGCAGATTCGCATTCAGCAGGAACGTGAGCGTGCAGCTGCGGAGGCAGAACGGAAGCGTCAGGCGGATGCTCAGGCCGCCGAGGCCAAGCGTGCTGAACAGGAAGCACGTTTGAAAGAACAGAGCAAGGTGCTCGAGGCGCTTGCGCCAGTGGCCAAGAATCTTGATACCTTGCAGAACAAGGTCACGCAGATCGAAGAGGGCCGCAAGAGGGAAATGGGCGCATTGGGAGCCCAACTCAAGGGGCTCAACGATCAGCAGGCCCGTTTGGACAAGGAAACCAGTTCCTTGTCCGCCGCGTTGCGCAACAACAAGGTGCGTGGCGCGTGGGGCGAGGCCCAGCTCAAGAACATTGTCGAGTCCGCCGGATTGCTGGAACATGTCGATTTCGACACCCAGGTGGTGGTCACGGATGCCGATGGGCGTACGTTGCGCCCGGATATGATCGTGCATCTGCCGGGAGGCAAGACCATTCCGATTGATGCCAAAGTGCCTTATGCCGATTACCAGCGTGCCTGCGAAATCCCGGACACCGCCCAGCCCCGAGGATATTGCCCGCCGCGATGATTTGCTGCGGTCCCATGCCAAGGCGTTGCGCGAGCATGTACGTGCTCTCGGCGAAAAGGCCTATTGGAATGCCTTTGATGTAGCACCTGATTTTGTGGTGGCCTTCATCCCCAATGAGGCACTACTGCAGGCCGCGCTCGAAGCCGATCCCACACTGATGGATGATGCGTTCTCTCGCAAAGTGGCGCTCACCTCGCCGGTCACGCTCTGGGCCGTGCTGAAATCCGTGGCCTATGCCTGGCAGCAGCAGTCGCTCACCGATGACGCCAAGCAGCTGTTCGATTTGTCCCGAGAACTGTACGAACGGTTCTCCACGCTGGGTGATTATGCCATCAAATTGGGCACCCAGATTACTAAGACGGTCAGCGCCTACAACAAGTTCGCGTCCAGTTTGGAACGCCGTGTGTTGCCCACCGCTCGCAAGCTGCAAAAAATCGAACCGACCAAGATCATCGAGGAAGTACCGATCATCGAATCAGATAAAGGCAATGTGAGCGAACTGTCCGCCCCTGAAGTGGTGCCGGCCGATGAAGGTGATACTCATCTGACTGCCTCAGGCGATAGTCTGGAGTCATGACTGAATCTGGATTCCGCCCCACTGGTACCCCGGACCTTGCCGTCGCGAAGAGCCATAATGACTTTGCCATGCTGGAGCCGCGTGAACAGCTAGCCACCTTGCTGAAGGAGCATGTGGTGGGCCGTCCGTTCTCCGAACTTGCCGCGGTGACTTTCGACCACCGTGCCGCCACTGTCATGGGCCATGTACTGATTGACGCTTTGGAAGATGCGGGCTATTCGATTGATGACTTCGATGCTGTTGGTGCCTTGACCGCAGCATCTGTGCCCATGGTGTCTGCCATGATCCAGGCCGCCGCCTCTCGTGGCGAGGACCTAGATGGATTCGTGATGGACTTCGTCTACCCGTCCATCAAGGGCCCCTCCATCGAAGGCCGCCGTGTGGTGCTGTTGGATGCTTGGCTGTCCGAAAAGTCGTACGTGCAGACCAGCTCGCTGGTCACCCTGCGCAACGGCAATGAGCTGAGCCTCGACTTTGGCATAGTGGAGCAGCTGGGTGCCAAGGTCGTGGCCATCGCCTCGCTGGTCGGTGGCGGTGCCAAAGACATCAATGTGGTCAACCCCTCCACCGGCGACGAGCAAACGCTCCCCTTCATCCAGTCTTCGACGAATCCGAACTGCGGTAAATCCACCTTTGACGTCCCTCGCATAAAGTCAGCCGGGCTGAGCAGCGAAGCTGACTAAGAGGAACCGGTGAATAGCGTTATCGAGGAGAAAGATTGCACGCACCCAACCAGATTTCTTTGGCTGCCAAGGCTTCAGGTGAACCGGAATTCCGTGAAATCGGCCTTGGGCCGTGGTCTGAGACCCATCCCGGTGAGCCTCGTCCCGATGATCCGACTTCTTCGAATTATGACGGTCGTTTCGACTCGGTGCTGTTGAACGACGGAGACCGCCGCAACGTATTGGACCGTTACCGCTACTGGACCGTTGCTGCCATTAAGGCCGATCTTGACGCTCGAGGGCGTCACGACTTCGAAGTTGCGGTGGAAAACTGGACCCACGATTTTAACATCGGTTCCATGGTCCGCACCGCTAATGCCTTCCAGGCCAAGCGCGTACACATTGTCGGTCCACATAAGTGGAATCGCAAGGCGCGTTGATGACCGAACTGTACCAGCACGTCGAACACCACCCCTCCATCGCCGAACTGGTGGAAAGCTGGCATCATCGCATCGCCGGTGAAATCGCCTATGAACGAGCCAAGGCCGGTGCCGCCGCCATCCATGCGCATGATGTGGCTGTGGATGGAGACAACAAGCACCTTCATGAGCTGCTGGCCGAAATCGATGCTTGTGATGCACGCATCAAGGAGCTTCAAGCCGCCCGCGTCATCGCCCTCGACATTATTCCCGGCGCAGTGCCGATGGAAGCCTATGCCTTCCCCAAGCGGTGCCTGCTGCTCTTCGGTGCAGAAGGCCCCGGATTGAGCGAGAAGGCCTTCGCATTGGCCGACGATGTGGTCTACATCTCTCAATTCGGTTCCGTGCGCTCCATTAATGCAGGCGCTGCGGCGGCCGTGGCCATGCACGCATGGATTGCCCAACACGCCGTATCAGGCGTGTAGCCATGCGCCGACAATCCTGCCGCATGGATCGGCGGTCTCATCGTCACCAGAAAAGCGGATATCAAATAATGACCCGAGTGCCTGCCCTGCTGAAATGGTCTCAAAGGGTAGGAAAATGCGGTTTCCCGACAACTGCGTGTCACATACGGCTCATATAGTTATGGCCATGCCAACATTTTCACGCGAAGAAATCGTGCATTTGGGCGATCTGGCCCGAATCGCGCTCACCGATGAGGAAATCACCCGTCTGCAGGGCGAACTGAACGTCATCGCAGACTCCATCAACAAGGTCCAGGAAGTCGCCTCCGACGATGTGCCGCCGACCGCCAACCCGGTTCCGCTGGAAGCCTACCTGCGCCCGGACGTCGCCGAAACCCCGCTCACGCAGGAAGAGGCGCTCGCCGGTGGCCCGAAGACCGAGGCCGGCATGTTCGTGGCACCGCGAATCCTGGGAAGCGAGGAGTAATCGATGAGCAACGAAACCGCAACTCTCGTCAAACTGTCTGCTGCCGAGCAGGCCGCTGCCGTCAAGAAGGGCGACGTCACCTCTCGCGAGCTCGTCGAAGCCCACCTCAAGGTGATCGAGGCTGCCGAGCCGTCCATCAAGGCCTTCCTGAAGGTTTCCGGCGATGTGGCTCTCGAGCAGGCCGACGCCTTCGACGCCAAGTCCGCCGAAGACAAGGCCGCCCTGCCTGAGCTGGCTGGTGTGCCGATCGCCATCAAGGACATGATCGTCACCAAGGGCATCGAAACCACCGCCGCCTCCAAGATCCTCGAAGGCTGGGTGCCGCCGTACGACGCCACCGTCATCGAAAAGCTCAAGGCCGCCGGCATGCCGATTCTCGCAAGACCAACCTCGACGAATTCGCCCAGGGCTCCTCCACCGAGCACTCCGCCTACCAGACCACCCACAACCCGTGGGATACCGAGCGCGTGCCCGGCGGTTCCGGTGGTGGCTCCGCCTCCGCAGTCGCCGCATTCGAGGCACCGATCGCCCTCGGCACCGACACTGGTGGCTCGATTCGCCAGCCGGCGCCTGACCGGCACCGTGGGCGTCAAACCCACCTACGGCGCGTCTCCCGTTTCGGAGCCATCGCCATGGCCTCCTCGCTCGACCAGATCGGCCCGGTCTCCCGCACCGTGCTCGACTCCGCACTGCTGCAGGAGATCATCGGTGGCCACGACAAGCGTGACTCCACCTCCATCCCCGAAGGCCCGCGCCCGATGGTCGCCGCCGCCCGCGAAGGCGCCAAGCGCGATCTGAAGGGTATGAAGGTCGGCCTCATCAAGGAACTCGGCGGCGACGGCTTCCAGCCCGGCGTCGAGGCCCGCTTCAACGAGGCCGTCGACAAGCTCAAGGAGATGGGTGCCGAGGTCGTTGAGGTCTCGGTCCCGCACATCGGCTACTCGCTAGGCGCTTACTACATCATCATGCCGTCCGAGGTCAGCTCCAACCTGGCCCGTTACGATGGCATGCGCTACGGCCTGCGCGTGATGCCGCCGACCGGCGTGCCGCAGACCGCCGCCAACATGATGGCCTACACCCGTGAAGCCGGCTTCGGCGACGAGGTCAAGCGCCGTATCATCCTCGGCACCTACGCCCTGTCCGCCGGCTACTACGACGCCTGGTACGGCTCGGCCCAGAAGGTCCGCACGCTGATTATCGAAGACTTCAAGAAGGCCTTCGAACAGGTCGACGTGCTCGTGGCCCCCACCAGCCCGTCCACCGCCTTCAAGTTCGGCGAGAAGATGGACGACCCGCTGGCCATGTACATGAACGACATCGCCACCATTCCGGCCAACCTCGCGGCGTGCCTGCCATGTCCATCCCGGCCGGCCTGTCCGACGACGGCCTGCCCGTCGGCTTCCAGTTCATCGCCCCGCAGCAGCGCGACGAAGTCATGTACAAGCCGGCCGCGGCCCTCGAAGCCGCGCTGGAAGACAGCTGGAACGGCCCGATCTGGAACGACCTCAAGACCCCGTGGCTTGACGGTCTGGGCAAGTGAGCATCGGAAGGAAAGAAACAACATCATGGCTGAAAAACTGATGAAGTACGCCGATGCCACCAAGAAGTACGATGTGGTCTTCGGTCTGGAAACCCACGTGGAGCTGTCCACGAACACCAAGCTGTTCTGCCCGGCCCACATCGAGTTCGGTGGCGAGCCGAACACCGAGCTGACCCCGGTGAGCCTCGGTCTGCCGGGAAGCCTGCCGGTGATCAACAAGACCGCCGTCGATTACGCCATCAAGCTGGGTCTGGCCCTGCACTGCGAAATCGCCGAGTGGAGCCAGTTCGCCCGTAAGAACTACTTCTACCCGGACATGCCGCGCGACTACCAGATCTCGCAGTACGACAAGCCCACCAACGGCAACGGCTACCTGGACGTCGAGCTGGAAGACGGCACCGTGTTCCGCGTGCCGATCGAGCGCGCGCACATCGAGGACGACGCCGGCAAGAACACCCACGTGGGTGGCGCCGACGGCCGTATCGAAGGCGCCGACCACTCGCTGGTCGACTACAACCGTGCCGGTGTGCCGCTGATTGAGATCGTCACCAAGCCGATCGAGGGTGCGGGCGACCGCGCTCCCGAAATCGCCGGTGCCTATGTGCGCGCCATCCGCGACATCGTGCGCGCGTTGAACATCTCCCACGCTCGTATGGAGCAGGGCAACATGCGCGCTGACGTGAACGTCTCGTTGCGCCCGAGCCCGGACGCTCCGTACGGCACCCGTTCCGAGACCAAGAATGTGAACTCGTTCCGCGGCATCGAGAAGACCATCCAGTACGAGATTCGCCGTCAGGCCGCTCGTCTGGACGACGGCAAGGAGATTCTGCAGGAGACCCGCCACTGGGATGAGGCTACGCAGACCACCGCTGGCGGCCGTCTGAAGTCCGATGCCGACGACTACCGCTACTTCCCGGACCCCGACCTCGTCATGCTCCACATCACCAAGGAGCACATCGAGGAGATGAAGGCCAGATGCCGGAAATGCCGCGCGAGCGCCGCAACCGCCTCAAGTCCGAGTGGGGCCTGAGTGATCTGCAGATGCGCGACATCCTCAACGCCGACGCCTCGACCTGATTGAGGAAACCGTCAAGGCCGGTGCCAAGCTGCCGGTGCCCGCAAGTGGTGGCTGGGCGAGCTTTCCCGCGAAGCCAACGCCAAGGGTGTGTCCCTCGAAGAGCTGCCGATCACCCCGGCCGATGTGGCCGAGGTCGAGAAGCTCATCGCCTCCGGCAAGCTCAACGACAAGCTCGCCAAGCAGACCGTCGAAGGCGTGCTTAAGGGCGAAGGCACTCCGGACGAAGTCGTCAAGAAGCACGACTACAAGATCGTCGAAGACAACGGTGCCATCGAGGCGGCCGTCGACGCGGCGTTCGAAGCCAACCCGGACGTTGTCGAGAAGCTCAAGAGCGGCAACATGAAGCCGATGGGTGTAATCATCGGTGCCGTGATGAAGCCACGCGCGGTCAGGCCGACGCCAAGGCCGTCACCAAGGTCGTCATGGGCAAGATCAAGGGCTGATTAGATTCACTGGCTCCCGCTGGCAGGAGCTGTCGAACGGAGTGAGACTGAGGGTGGTCGCCATGTACGGATGACCACCTCAGTCGCTTCGCGGACAGCTCCCGTCAGCGGGAGCACTTATTTGTAGGGAAATTCTCCAGTTCAAATCCGTTAGACAGCTCCCGCCAGCGGGAGCCTTTATTGATTCTGTAAGAAAGTCGACTCAGAGCATTTCCAGCGTTCACCCAGTCGAGTAAGATATGTTCGGCACTGGACCGTGAGCCGAAACAAGCCGAACCGGGGGACGTATACCGATGACCGCAACCAACGAGACGCTGAGCATGGCTACCGAAGCGCAACTGAAGCGCGATCTGCCACAGAGCATCGTCATTCCGCCAATCCGTGGCGAAATGGTGCACCTGCGCCCCGCCACCGTCGAGGACCTGCCTCGTTTGGATAAACTTGATGCCTTCTATGGCGCATCCAAGATCACAGGTAAGGATGCGGTCACCGAACGCGCCATCGTACATACGTGGGTCCGCCGCTCCCAGCTTGGGAAGCCGGTCAGGCACCCGCCGAATCCGGTGTGGGTGATCCGGAATCCCGCCGCACCATCGCATGGGCCGTATTGACTGACGCCGACCATGATGATGACGGTCAGCTCGATGCGGCCAGCACCGATAATGTCATCGGCATGATTTTCCTTATCGACATCGACGGCTGGTCCAAGTCCGCCCGCATCCAGATCATCTTGGGCCGTGAATACCGTGGCCGCGGCTACTCCCGTGACGCCATGCCGCGTGTGATGACCTACGGTTTCGCGCCCGAACCGGCCGGCTGGGTATGCACCGCATCTGGGTGAGCGTGCCGGAAAAGAACAGCCGCTCGATTTCGGTCTACCAGTCGCTCGGCTTCGTGCCGTCCGGCACCTCGCGCGACGCGTTGTGGGATGCCGAAAACAACAAATACCAGGACCTTATCGTCATGGACACGTTGGCCGACGAGTACGATCCGATTCGTTCGCTTGACGCTTTTGGCATGCACTTGATTGAGGACAACCCGGGTGTCAAGGAAGCGCTGTCCGCGCGCGAGCATTCCATCGCCATCCAGCAGAACAAGCCGGAACCCGAGTCGGCACAGCGTGGTGAGGCAGCCACCGTCACGACGAGTGACGTGCAGTCTCAGGCCCAGACGCCGGCGGCCGCACAGCCAGTCGAGCCACAGGCCGAGCACCACGACGATACGCAGAAGAACGCGCGCCACAGTCTCGAAGAGGAAAGCAACTGGCCGTATGGTCAGGCAGAACGCAAGCCCTCAAAGGAAGCATGGTGGCGTACGCTGGGCCGCGGCCGCAAACGCGATACGGAAAGTGAGTGAGTAAACAAGCATGAGTGCCGAGGATCTCGACAATTACGAAACCGACGCCGAACTCGCGCTGTATAGGGAATACCGTGACGTCATCAAGCTGTTCACCTATGTGGTGGAGACTGAGCGTCGCTTCTACTTGGCGAATAAGGTCGATTTCAACGTGCGTTCCGCTGGTCAGGACGTGTATTTCGATGTGCAGCTGACTGACGCATGGGTATGGGATGTCTACCGTTCCAGCCGTTTCGTCAAGTCCGTGCGCATCGTGACCTTCAAGGACGTGAACGTCGAAGAAGTCCAGAAAACCGATATCGACATTCCCGACGATATTCACTGACAGGCAATCGTCTGATACAGCCTGTATTGACAATGCGCGGCATTCCGTCATCTTACGGCGGGGCGTCGCGCATTGTTCATACAACGCATAGCAAAAGTTCAGACTCGTAACCTTGCCATCGTGTGTCTTGTTTGCTTGCGGCTGATAGAAAATGCTGCATGAACACATACCATATGCAGCAGGGCCTTAAGGCTCCATTGCGGGCGTGGTTGCTGCCGCCACATTGCTGGCCGGTGGCATTCTGACCGTTCCGCACGCCATGGCTTTGGAGCCGATGGCCAGTATTACAGCAGCAAGCAGCCATATGTGGCACCTAGCGAAGCGACCACTGCCAGCTATAGCCAGGCGCCGGAAGGCTACGAAACGGTATACACCGAGTCGATGGCTCGCCACGGTTCACGCGGCCTGTCCAGCTACAAATACGACGCATTGCTTATGAAGATGGCCGAAGCCGCCGAAGCGGATAACGGTTTTAAGTCTGATGCCATCAAGTCCGAATTCATGAAGAATCTCAAAGCCATCACCGCCGCAAATGTGGAGAATGGCTACGGTATGCTCACCGGTCAGGGTGCTGACCAACATCAGGGCATTGGCGCACGTGCCTACGAGCGCAACAAGACGCTGTTCGACAACGCAGCCAAGGACGGCGGCAAGATCGCCTACCAGTCCTCCGGCGAGGCCCGCGCCACCGAGTCCGGCGAAAACTTCGCACGCGGCTTCAACACGGCCTCGAACAACGAGCTGGCGAACAGTACCGTGACGCCCGCCGACCCTGCCGGCACCGGCGAGGCGGCGGCCTTCGACAAAACGCCGAATACGCTGTACTTCCACAAGTCCGAGAACCCGGACGGCACTGAGAAAACCGGTGAGGCCAAGCAGCGTGCCGACGGTTACCAGAACTTCGTGGAAAACGATGCGATTATCGCAGGCGCTGAGCAAACCATCGCCGAAAACGAGGACGTGAAAACAGCCTCTCACGATTTGCTTTCACAAATCTTCACCGACGACTTCCTCGCCAAACTGGCCGACGGCACGTACACCTGGTACAACACTGTCGATGGCACCAAGGGCGGCGAGGCCAACTGCGCGCCGGGAGCCGACCCCAGCAAGGATGCCGACGCCTGCGGCGCAGCCAAGAAGAAGATCGCCTCCGAATACGATGCCGCGATGGATCTGTACAACCTGTACATCATCGCCGCTGATATGGAGAACGAGAACACCGGCAGCCATACCTTCGACTTCAACCAGTACTTCCAAGGTGAGCAGGCAGACGACGCCAAGTTGTTCGCCTGGGCGCTTGACGCCGAGGACTTCTACGAGAAGGGCCCGAGCTACGCCGGCCAAGACGAGACCTACACAATCGCACAGCCGCTGCTTGACGATTTCTTCTCGTCGATTGATGAGCGCGTAAACGGCGGATCCACCGTTGCTACTTTCCGCTTTGCCCATGCCGAAACGATGATGCCGTTCGCCGCGCTGCTTGGCCTTCCCGGTTCCACCCAGCAGGCGGCCGCCAGCACCACCGACGTGTACACCTACGCCAACAATGAATGGCGCGGTGAATCGGTGACTCCGATGGCCGCTAATGTGCAGTGGGATGTTGCCGTCAAATCCGGCAACGACCCGAAGACCGGCCGTGCCTACACGCCGCTCGTTCGTATGCTCTACAACGAGCAGGAAATCGCCTTCCGCTCCGAATGCACGCCGATTGCCGATGGTTCCACGTGTACAAGCTCACTGAGCTTAAAAGTTGCTTGGCCTCCGACCACCAAACCCTAGGCGACGATGCGCATCTGACTGATGATTCCACAACGCAGCCGGCACAGGACCTAACACTGGTGAAGGAACGAGTACCACTCCGAATAACAATGGTGCGGGAACTCATCAGCCCAGCAACACTCAGGCTAATGGTACGGAAAACGAGTTGAGTCGTACTGGTGTTGCCGTTACTGGTGTTGCGGGGATTATGATGCTGCTTGCACTTGCAGGCATCTCGCTGAATCTATGGAAAGTTCGTCGCTGACGAATTAGCCTAAGACCAAACCGATTCGCCGCGCTGTGTGTGACGCAACGTTGCCGAATACCCCTACCTCACGATTCGATGCGTCGCCTTTCTGCTGATGGAAAGACGGCGCATCGGTCGTATATCGGGAGAATTCTGTAAGCATTCGCTCATCTTTCGGTGTGCGATTCCGGGGCTTCTAGTAGACTGTCTCTGATTTTGCGTTTATAAGGAGCATAATGACCGACAAGCAATCCGTAGTGATTATCGGCGGCGGTCCGGCTGGACTTACCGCCGCATGGGAACTCATCAAGGACGGCGGTGCCGACAAGTACGACGTGACCGTGCTGGAGGGGACCCGCGAATTCGGCGGTATCTCGCGCACCGTGAAGCACAACGGCAACCGCATGGATATCGGCGGCCACCGTTTCTTCTCCAAAGACGAACGCATCATGGATTGGTGGAAGACCGTTCTGCCGTTGCAGGGCGCACCCTCCTATGATGACAAGAAGCTCGGCCGCGACCACGACATGGAGCCGGGCGGCCCCGATCCGGAGACGGAGGACAAGGTGATGCTCAAGCGCCACCGAGTGTCCCGTATCTTCTGGAACCGCCACTTCTTCGATTACCCGATTTCGCTGAGCCCCAACACGTTGAAGGCCATGGGCTTCAAGCTCACCATGGTGGCCGGCTTCAGCTACCTGAAGTCCATGTTCCACAAGCTGCCGGAAGACAATCTGGAGAACTTCTACATCAACCGTTTCGGCCGCAAGCTGTATTCGATGTTCTTCGAGGGCTACACGGAGAAGCTGTGGGGCCGCCACCCCTCCCAGATCTCCGCCGACTGGGGCGCCCAGCGCGTCAAGGGCCTGTCCATCATGGGCGTGCTCAAGAACGCCTTCCAGAAGCTGCTGCCCAAGAAGCGCTCCAACGCGGAGGTCGAGACCTCGCTGATCGAGGAGTTCTGGTATCCGAAGTACGGTCCCGGCCAGCTGTGGGAGACCGTCGAGTCCAATTGCGAGGCCGCCGGCGTCAAGGTGCTGACCGACGCCAGGGTGGTCGAGGTCCGCCAGACCGATGGTGCCGTGTCTTCCGTGGTGTACGAGGATTCCGAGGGCAACCGCACCGAGCTTTCCGGCGACCAGTTCATCTCCTCGATGCCGGTCAAGGACCTGGTCAACGCCATCGACGCGGCCGGCGCCGATCCCGAGGCCGTTGATTCCAAGCCCGCCCCGGCCGATATGACCGAGGTGGCCAACGGCCTGCCGTACCGCGATTTCGTGACCGTGGGCCTGCTGGTCAAGCACCTGAAGCTCAAGAACACCACCAGCATCCCCACCCTCGGCAATCCGCCGATCGTGCCGGACTGCTGGATCTACGTGCAGGACCCGGGCTACAAGGTCGGCCGTCTGCAGATCTTCAACAACTGGAGCCCGTACCTGGTCAAGGACGTGGACGACACCGTGTGGATCGGTCTCGAGTACTTCTGCGAGGAGGGCGACTCGTTCTGGAACATGAGCGAGGAGGATGTCACCAAGTTCGCGATTTCCGAGCTCACCCGCATGCGTGTGATCAACGGTCCGGACGAGGTCATCGACTCCCATCGTGAGCGCGTCAGGAAGGCGTACCCCGCCTACTTCGACACCTATGAGCACATGGACGAGCTCATCGAGTACCTCGACGGCTTCGGCAACCTGTACTGCGTGGGCCGTAACGGCCAGCACCGCTACAACAACATGGACCACTCCATGGCCACCGCCATGGAGCCGTCGGCAACATCAAGACCGGCAAGACGTCCAAGAAGAACGTGTGGTCCGTCAACACCGAAAAGTCCTACCACGAAGAAAAGTGAATAAACCTTGTTGAGCTCCCTCGTCACAGAGGGAGCTTTTTTGGTTTTCGGCGGGCCGTTTTGCGTTGGTCGAGTTGGCGTTGTACAGTGAACGAAGTTCGCAGAGACTCAGAGACGCAGCGAACATTCATGAGCGGTGCAACCGCAATAATCACTCTTAACGCCTGGATAGGCATGGGTCTGTTCGGTATGGAAAGGGCAACCAGTGGCAAATAGCCAGAATCTTGAGGATATGAAGCTGCCTGAGCTCAAAGAGCTCGCTAAACAGATGGGCCTGCGCGGCACGTCGACCATGCGCAAGCCCGAGCTGCTCGCCACCCTGCAGGCGGCGCGCAATGGTGGAGAGCCGCCGGCCGGTGTGACCGTGCGCGCCCCCAAGGCCGCCAAAACCGCCAAGGTCGTCAAGGCTCCGCAGTCCGATGCCGCTGAGGCCAACACCACAGACAATGCTGACGTGGCCACCCAGTCGCCGGCTCCGGCTCCGGCTGCCACGGAACCGCAGCTCGATTTGCCGCTTCCCGTGGCCGACGATGCCAAGAAGGACGAGACCGAACCGCGACGCACCCGTCGTAAGGCCGCCGATGATGCCGCATCCGAACCGCGTGCGGCCCGCCGTCGTCGCGATGACGACCAGCCCGATTTCGCTCGCCGCAAGCCGCGCAAGAAGGCCGATGAGGCCGGCGATCTGCTGGCCACGCTCGATTTGGGAGATGCAGCGCCTACCGAGCGTCGCCGCGAGCGTCACGAGGACGTGGAAGTTCCGCTGATTCGCCGAGTCCGTGATGATGAGGACGAGCAGCCTCGCCGCCGTCGTCGCACTGCGGAAAACAGCGAAGAAACCGTGCGTGACCTCGACGATATCCTGGCCACGCTGCCCACGCAGAAGCACGAGGAAACGTCCGAAGACGGCGAGCAGAACGACGATCACGAGTTCGTGCGTCGTAACCGCCGCGACCGTAGCGATCGCAACGATCGCGATACCCGTAATGATCGCAGCGATCGCCGTAACCGTCGCATGCGTGGCCGTGATCGCGACAACGCCGATGATGATCGTCGCTATGATGATCGCGATAATCGTAGCGATCGCAATGACCGTGATAGCCGCCGCGAAGAGCCGCAGGAGGATCTGGTGCCGGTGGCCGGCATCGTCGACGTGCTCGACTCCTACGCTTTTGTGCGCACTTCCGGCTATCTGCCCGGCCCGAACGACGTGTACGTTCCATGGGCCAGGTCAAGAAGTACGGCCTGCGCAAGGGCGATGCCGTGCATGGTTCGATTCGCGCCCCGCGTGAAGGCGACCGCCGCAACCAGCGCCAGAAGTTCGTGCCGCTGCAGGCCATCGATTCCATCAACGGCCAAAGCGTTGAAGAAGCGCTCAACCGTCCGCAGTTCTCCAAGCTCACGCCGCTGTACCCGCAGGAGCGTTTGAAGCAGGAGACCGCCCCGAACAAGCTCACCGGCCGTATCATGGACATCGTTTCCCCAATCGGCAAGGGCCAGCGTGGCCTGATTGTCTCCCCGCCGAAGGCCGGTAAGACCATCACCCTGCAGAACATCGCCAACTCCATCGCCGCCAACAACCCCGAGGTCCACCTTATGGTGGTGCTCGTGGACGAGCGACCCGAAGAGGTCACCGATATGGAGCGCACGGTCCAGGGCGAGGTCATTTCCTCCACCTTCGACCGTCCGGCCTCCGATCACACTACGGTTGCCGAACTGGCCGTCGAACGCGCCAAGCGTCTTGTGGAGCTCGGCCAGGACGTGGTCGTACTGCTCGATTCCATGACCCGACTGGCTCGCGCTTACAACATCGCAGCCCCTGCCTCCGGCCGCATCCTGTCCGGTGGTGTGGACGCGCAGGCCCTCTACCCGCCGAAGAAGTTCTTCGGTGCGGCCCGCAACATCGAAAACGGCGGCTCCCTGACCATCATCTCATCTGCGCTGGTGGAAACCGGCTCCAAGATGGACGAGGTGATTTTCGAGGAGTTCAAGGGCACCGGCAACATGGAACTGCGCCTGTCCCGCGAGCTGGCGGACAAGCGACTGTTCCCGGCCATCGACATCAACGCTTCCGGCACCCGCCGCGAGGAGCTCATCACCAACCCGCAGGAACTGCCGATTATCTACCGTCTGCGTCGACTGCTGGGCGGCATGGAGCCCGAGCAGGCCTACCAGACGCTGGTGCCGCGCCTCAAGAAGACCGCCACCAACCGCGACTTCCTCGCCGCCATCGTGCAGCAGGCCAACACCGGCAACGCGGTCAACGGCAACTGATCAGACCGCTGAACAATAGTGTAAGGGCTGCACCCTGATTGATACGGGGTGCAGCCCTTGTCGTATCTGATGCAAATACATCAACTATCACATTGCAGTTGTAGTATTGCCGTCAACGTTCACATGCACGCTGACGATATATGAGATGAAAGAGGCATCACTGGTTCGATTGTTTTGGGAGTGGGCAGTGGTGCGGCCATGTTCGGCGATGCGGATGCCAGCCATATCCTCACCGGCGACTATGACATCTGAGATATCTGACTTTGCGCATCGTGCAAAGCCGTAATCGGGAGTATCCTCGAATCTATGAGCGAAACGAGCAGCGACTGGCAAAGGACCACCATCGACTCCGCCCAGGCGGCGGCCCACCCGGAAACCGCACAAGCGTGGCGCGCATCAAAGCGCTGCGCCAAACCATCGATAACATCGATTCGGCGGTCATCGCATTACTGGCCGAGCGGTTCAAGGCCACCTCGCAGGTCGGCGTGCTCAAAGCCAACGCCGGATTCGCGCCCGAAGACACCAAGCGTGAGGACTATCAGATCGAACGCCTCCACCGCATCGCCATCGATGCCGGGCTTGATCCGGAAATTGCCGAAATGTACCGTGAATTCGTGGTTACCGAAGCCAAGAAGCGCCACCAGCGCATAGCCGATGCCGGTGGTGACCCGGGCGTACTCGACGTATTCGCCTGATTCGCCCGCAGCGAATGGGCACCTTTCGGATATTCGTCTATAGGCAAGTTGCCTGCAGCGACTACATTAATACGGGAATGGAATGCCCGTAGTGGTCGACTGTATGAATGGGATACGTAGATGAGATGTGGTGCCGCACTGGTCAGTTGCGCATTGTGCGTGGCTTCGATTCTCGGCGGTGCTTGGATGTCTCGTCCGACTCCGGTTGATTACGGTCCGGTGCTCGCTACGGCAAGTGATATGTACGCCGTCACCGATGCCGAAGGGGAGCCGGTCCGTTGGTATGTGGTAGGGAAGGGCGGCGCCGGCAATGGCGCCAGTGCCGATTCCGGCAATAGCGGTTCCACTGATACCGATTCCGCCAATAGTAATTCCGGCACGTCCAAGGTTTCTCGTATCCCCGCTTCCGCCGCCACCCTGCCATGGAAAGTCAGCGTCACCTACTCGCTTGACGGTCCGAACGTCGAGGCAAACGAGGCTGCCGGCGCGTCTGGACTGATCGGCGTGTATATCGATATTGAGCCGCAAACCAAGGAAGCCAACCGTACGATACCGGTTGTCGCCTTTACCGTGCCTACGCAGGTAGCCGATGATGTTTCCGCTGACAACTCCATTACGGTGACCACGCAAGGTTCCAATACCGTAGTCGCCGCAGCTGGAAAAGCCGCAACCGGCTTGGAATTCAGCTGCTATATGAACGCCAAAGACTTCTCCATGAGTTCCGTGGCGCTCGCCGTATTGCCTTCCAATTCCAGCAGTCCGGCAGTTGGTGCTAATCCCGATGCCGCGAATGCTGCGAATGCTGCCGCACAGCCTGCTGCCGATACGGATGTCGCCCAACTCACCGCCTCTGCCGCCACACTGGTCGATTCACTGACCGACGCCGGTTCTGGTGAACAGCAACAGCTCATCGAGCAGCTTCAAACCCTGCGCGATAACGAACGTGCGCTGAACAAGTCTGTAGTGGCCGAACGCGAAACCGCCCATAAGCGGACGTTTGAAGACTATATGGCCGCGTATGTGGCTCATATACCACGCACCTGTCTGGATCGATTGGCACCTCCACCCAGTTGCCGGCGTTGATGGGCACGGCCGGCGAACTGTCCGGGGACACGCCTTTGGCTCAAGCCGTACTCGACTTGGCCAACGCGGTGAACAACGTCAGTGCCGCACATCAGCATGCCGGTGCGGTCGATGCGTTGGACGAGGTGATTCGCCGCATCCAGCAGCAAGGCACCACCGGACTGGTGGATGATCTGATCGCCGAGGCTTCGGAGGAAGCCACTCAAGGCTCCAAGCAATACGCCGATGGCCAGAGCCAGCTCTCCGCCGCAATGATTCCGTATTCGATGAAATACACGGACGTTTACACGGCCAATTTGAGCGCCCTGACCGGCGGCACGTCCTCGGGCGCCACCGCTTACGAGAGCCAAGCCATCGCCGAAACCAACGGTAGCGATGAACTCGCCGACGCTCAATCCAAGGTCGATGCCGCGATGAGCACGCTTGCCACCGCCTCCGAGCATACGGGCAAAGCCACGGCCTTGCGCCAGATTGTATTGCGATTCTCCGATCAGTTCGAAGGCGGCGCGTCCTCGGCTTCCGGCAGTGATGGTGATGGTTCGTCCGGTGATGTCTCTTCCGATCCGGTGACCGAGGCTCAGGCACTGACCGGCCTGGTCGATTCGCAATCGCAATCGTTCTACGGCAAGACCCGGGTCGCCCAAGCCAAGCGTAAGGCCGATGCCGCCCGTAAGCAGGCCAAAGCCGCGCAACAGCAGCAGTCGCAGCATTCCAAGGCCTCACTGGTCGATGACACCATGTCCATGTCTGCTGGCGATGTGATGAACTATGCGGGTGGTCTTACTTCGGCCATCGGTGGTGGTGATAAGTCCGACTCGTCTAAGAGCGCTGGTTCGGGAACGAACGACTCAGCCAAGTCGAGCGACACTGGCGATTCCGGCAACGGCAAGGCCTCCAACGCCAGCGATTCCGGCAACAATCTTGACACCGCTCCAGTACTGTTCGGCTTTGGCACTGGCGGCACGCTGTTCAAGCACGATATGAACGCGCTGATTAATGAGACCGTGAAAATCAGTGATGCTGGCACGCTCTTGGCGCAGGCCGTCGCGCAGCTCGACAGCCCCAATACGCAACAAAAAACCGCCGAAACCCGATACCTCATCGTGATTCCGACGGGTGTGATGGTGTATGCGGGAAAATCCGCATGCGACAGGTGCCCAATACGCGTAAAGTGCGTTATCGGTGTGGGACGCCGCATCAAAAACTGGCTTTTTCGATGCGGCGTCCCACACCCTCTTGTCAGTCAGAGCTAACTATAGTTTGAAGAATGGCTAAATTCCAAGGATTTGTTGATTCGGTCTGTGGGACGCCGCGTATATAAAACGTTTGACACGCGTGGTGGCCCACGCTATTGTGGGCCGCCAGCTTACAATGCGGGATATTTGCGTGCCGTCCCACAGTCGTGTCATCCGAACGTCAAAAAACAAAAGAGGGGAACCTCAATAGGAGGTTCCCCTCTTTTGTTGTTGTGCGCAACGCTCAGTGCTTTGGCTTCTTGGCTGGCCGAGCCGTTAAGCGGGAAGCCCGGTGGGCTTCCCGTAGGCTCGGAACGAGCGGCATTGCCGTGAGACCTACTGTTGTTGTGCGTAACGTTCAGTGCTTTGGCTTCTTGGCTGGCGGCTCACCGAGCTCGCTGGCTTCGACGGCGACCTCGGTTTCGGGCGCGTCTTCGGCGGCGGATTCCTCGGCGTGCTTGGCCACCAAGTCGAACTTGCCGACCACGCGACCGGCCTGCGCGATATCGCCCAAGGCGGCGTGAATCGCGTTCACACCTTCCGAAGCAGCGGACAGTGCCACAGACAGGATTGGGGTCTTCATGGAGACCTTGGCCTCGGACTTGATCTTACGCAGCTGCTCCACGGCCTTGCGGCCCAAGTCAGCAGCTCGGGGGAAGCACCGGTGGCGGCCTCGACATACGGGTCCACGACCGGCCAGGCGGCGCGATGCACGGAACCGGAACCGGCGTGCATCCAGCTCCACACTTCCTCGGTGGCGTACGGCAGGTACGGGGCCAGCAGACGTGCGAAGGCGTCCAGGCCCAGACCCAGAGCGGTGCGGGCGGACTTCACAGCCTTCTCGGACGGCACATTGCCGTGCTCGTCCGGAGTGCCATAGGCGCGGTTCTTGACCAGCTCGATGTAGTCGTCGCAGAACTGCCAGAAGTAGGACTCGATGACTTCCAGCGCCTTGGAATGCTCGTAGGATTCCAGCGCCTCGGTGGCCTGACGCACCACCAAAGCCAGCTTGGCCATAGCGGCGCGATCCAGCGGTTCGGTCACATCGGCCGGGTTCCACGCGGCCTCGGCGGCAGCGCCCACGTGATGGTTCTCGTCCTCACGGCCGATGGCCAGCGCGAACTTGGTGGCGTTCAGCAGCTTGATGGCCAGTCGACGGCCAATCTTCATCTGGCCGATGTCGTACGTGGCATCGAGGCTAGGCGAGCGGCGGCGGCCCAGTAACGCACGGCGTCCGCGCCGAACTTCTCGATCGGCTCGTTCGGCACCACGACGTTGCCCTTGGACTTCGACATCTTCTTGTGGTCGGGGTCCAGAATCCAGCCGGACAGCGTGGCATGGGCCCACGGCAGGCACTTGTTCTCCAAGTGCGCGCGGTCCACAGTCGAGAACAGCCAGGTGCGGATGATGTCCTGACTGCGGGCGAAGGTCCATCGGGAAGGTGGAAGCGAACAGGGCCTTGGAGCCTCGTCCGGCTCGGCCCAGTGGGTCACGATCTGCGGGGTCAGCGAAGAGGTGGCCCAGGTGTCCATGATGTCCTTTTCGGCGGTGAAACCACCGGGCACATCACGCTGGGACTCGTCGTAGCCCTCCGGCACGTCGATGGTCGGGTCGATCGGCAGACGATCCTCGGACGGAGTGATCGGGTGATCGTAATCCGGCTCGCCGGAAGCGTTCACCGGGTACCACAGCGGGAACGGGACGCCGAAGAAGCGCTGACGGGAGATCAGCCAGTCGCCGTTCAGGCCGTGCACCCAGTTCTCATAACGCACGCGCATGAAGTCGGGGTGGAACTCGAGTTCCTTGCCACGCTCGATAAGCTCGGCGTTCAGCTTGGCGTCGGTACCGCCGTTCTTCAAATACCACTGGCGGGAGGTGACGATCTCGAGCGGCTTGTCGCCCTTCTCGTAGAAGTTCGTCATACGCTTGGTCGGGGTCGGCTCGCCGTCCAGATCGCCGGACTCGCGCAGCTTGTCGACGATGATCTTGCGGGCGGAGAACGTGGTCTTGCCAGCGGTTTCGGCAAAGACCTCGCGGCCGGCCGGGTCCTCGATCCAGTCCGGGGTATCCATCACGATACGGCCGTTGCGTTGGATGATCGGGCGGGTGGGCAGCTTCAGGTCGCGCCACCACTCGACGTCGGTCACATCACCGAACGTACAGCACATGGCGATACCGGCACCCTTGTCCATTTCGGCGGCCGGGTGCGCCAGAATCGGCACCTTGACCTTGAACAGAGGGGAGTAGACGTACTGGCCGAAGTACTGCTTGTAGCGTTCGTCGTTCGGGTTGGCGATCAGCGAGGTGCAGGCCGCCAGCAGTTCGGGGCGGGTGGTCTCGATGTAGATCGGGGTGCCGTCCTCAAAGCGGAAGGCCACCTTGTGGTAGAAGCCGGGGTATTCGCGCGATTCGAGCTCGGCCTGGGCCACGGCGGTCTGGAAGGTCACATCCCACAGGCCGGGGGCGTCCTGCTGGTAGGCCTCGCCACGGGCGAGGTTGCGCAGGAAGGCCTTCTGGGCCACACGCTGCGGGTGCTGACCGATGGTGTGGTAGGTCTGCGACCAGTCGATGGACAGACCCAGCTTGCGCCACAGGGCCTCAAACAGCTTCTCATCCTGAGCAGTCAGACGCTCGCACAGCTCGATGAAGTTCTTGCGGGAAATCGGCACCTGATCCTTGGCGTCAATCTTCTTGCCATCAGTGCCTTCAAACGGCGGCTTGAAGTCCGGGTCGTAAGGCAGAGACACGTCCACGCGCACGCCATAGTAGTTCTGCACGCGGCGCTCGGTAGGCAGGCCGTTGTCATCCCAACCCATCGTAGAACACGTCGTAGCCGCGCATGCGCTTGTAGCGCGCAATCACATCGGTGTGCGTGTAAGAGAACACGTGACCCACGTGCAGCGAACCGGAGACGGTGGGCGGCGGGGTGTCGATGGAGTAGACGGCCTTGCGGTCGCGGGTGTTGCGGAATTTGTAGGTGCCGTCTTCATCAGACGGTGCGCCACTTGTCCTCAAGTCCGTCCACGCCGACCTTGTCGGGCAGCGGGGTGAGGTTGGCGTTGATGATGGATTTGCCTTCAGTCATAAGCCAAAGTTTATGCACGTTGCATGACAAGCCGAACTGTACAGTAAACAGCCCAGTAGGCTGTTCGCAGGCGAGGTACGAACGATCGAACGATAGTGAGCCAAGGACTATCGGGCGTAGCCCGTCCGTGACTGAAGGTTGCCTACTTCACCGTCAACCCGGCCAGCGGCATGCGGCGATTGATCATCGAGGTCGGGTAGCCGGAGACCTTGGTGGACGCCACAGTGAAGCATTTGCGGGTATACAGCCAATCACTGGCCGCATCCTCGCTGATCAGCCGGGCGTACGCTTCATTCGTGCCTCATAATCGGCGTCATTAGTGGCGGCGCGAGCATCCGCATAGGCCTGTTGCGCTTCGGTATGGTCGTAATGGAACATGGAATCGGGGTCGGCGAATATGCCGGCATCATCCGTGCCGTCCATGCTCATCACGGTCAGTTCCCATTTGCCGTCCTTGATTCGTTTGGCATAATCCTCATCGGAGAGCACTTCAAGGTTCACCGTGGGGCGCGGCTGCCGCTCGATCTGCTGCTTGATGGTTTCGGCCAACGACCGGTATTCTTCGGGAACCACCAGATTCACCGTAGTCAGGTATTGCGCACCAAAGTAGGAGAACATCTGCCCAGCTTGGTTTTCGTCATGCGGGTACAGTCCGGTCAAATCTTCGTATCCGGGTTCCAGCAGGCTGATGGGGCCGCCCAATGCTCCGGCTGCGTCGGGTTGGGCGGAGGCGATGCCGGCTGCGTCGATTTGATAGCGGAAGCTTTACGCGCCTGTTCGTCGGAGAGCAGCGAATCGGTGCCGTTGTTGTAGGCCAGCAGCACCTTATCCGTAGTGGCCCCCTCCTTGACGGTCAGGCCATCCTTGCCGTTCAAGCCGGTGGCCGTCGAAGCCGAAACCGGTGCCGCCATATCGAGACCGCCGTCGGTCAGGGCCTTGCTGAGCGCATCGGCGTCGGAGTATTGCATAAATTCAACGACATTGCTGGCCGCTTTGGTGCCATGGTAGGTATCGCTGCGCGCCAGCTTCAGGGAGTGGCCAGGCTGGAAATCGGCCACGGTGAATGGTCCGGAACCTATGGCCTTGCGTTGATAATCGGCACTGGACGACTCGGAATCGTAGACAATGCCGAGTCTGCCGGACAGCGCTCGCAGCAGCGTCGGATTGGGCTTGGCAAGCGTAATGACCACCGTGGTGGCGTTCGGATTGGCGACCGACGCCAGATCGCCCAATTCGTCGACGTCCGCCACCTTGTTGGTCACGTTCTGTTGCAACGACCACACGGCGTCCGAGGCGTCCAACGTATGGCCGTTCGAGAAGGTGACGCCCGATTGCAGTGTCAGGGTGACGGTCAGTCCGTCATCGGAAGTCTTCCAGCTTGTCGCCAGTCCCGGCTGAAGCTTGTTGTCTTGATCGACGGTCACTAATGTCTCATACACATTGTCGACGAGCAGGCGTTCGGCTGCCGCAGAGGAATCGGACCGAATATCCAAGGATTGCGGCATATCGTCGATGCCAATGGTCACATCGGCATCGAGGGATGATCCCGGCTGGAACCGGTTTTGCATGAACGTCCATCCCACAACCACGAGTGCGCCGAGTGCCACGGCGACTCCGAGAAAAATCCCCCACTTGGACCATGTATTGTCCCGCTTGCTGTGCTGCATGGTTTTCAGTCTAGCGGTGGATTCAGCCTAGAATCCGCAATTCACCATGATGAGGTATGAGTTAGCGCTTGGACGTGCTCTTGCCGGCGGGCGGCGCATAGCTAGGGCAGGTGTCGGACAGCGGGCAGTTGGCGCAGTCAGGGGTACGTGCGTGGCAGGTGGCCCGGCCGAACAGAATCAGTCGGTGGCTGAGATTCGTCCACTCTTCGGGCGGAAAACAGGAGGTGATTTCCTTCTCGATTTTCACGGGATCGGGGTGTGCGGACCGCCAATCCGACCGCCAACGCAGTCGTCCGGTTACGCGCATCACATGCGTATCGACCGGGAATCCGGGGATATCGAACGCGTTGCCGAGCACGACGTTCGCGGTTTTGCGGCCGACCCCCGGCAAGCTGGTCAGTTCATCCATCGTGCGCGGCACCACGCCGCCGAATCGTTCGTCCAGTGCCGTGGCCAGTCCGATGAGATGCTGGGTTTTCGAACGATAGAACCCCAGCGGATGAATGATGTCTTCGACTTGGGCCGGGTTTGCGGCCGCCAAGTCACGGGCGGTGGGGTAGGTGGCGAACAGTTCCGGGGTGACCGTGTTGACACGCTTGTCGGTGGTCTGGGCGCTGAGCACGGTGGCGATCAGCAATTCGAGCGGATTCGAGAAATGCAGTGCGCAAGCGGGTGCCGGAATCACCTGGCGCAGAATGTCGTATTCGTCATGCATGCGCGTGAGACGCGCGGATTTGGTTTCTCTCATCGTATGGACCTAAGCGGCGTAATATCGATGATTGATAGTTTGCAGCGCCGCTGGTCTGTCAGGCGACGGTGTTGAGATCGGGAGTATCGTCATCGGTGTCGATGGCGGCAGAGGATGCTTTGGCGGCCTGCTGTGCGGCGGCAGTTTCCTTATCCGTCTCCGGCGGGTCGAATCGGTAGCCCACGTTGCGCACGGTGCCGATGAGGTGTTCGTATTCGCCGCCGAGCTTGGCGCGCAGACGACGGATATGCACGTCGACCGTACGAGTGCCACCGTAGTAGTCGTAGCCCCATACTTCCTGCAGCAACTGGGCGCGCGTGAACACGCGGCCGGGGTGCTGGACCAAGTACTTGAGGAGTTCGAACTCCTTGTATGCCAGATCGATGGGGCGTCCATGCAGGGAGGCGGTATAGCCGTTGGTGTCCACAATGAGGTCGCCGGAGCGAATCTGGCCATCTTCCACCGTGGTGGTGGATTCGGCGGGAGAACCGGCTGCTGCGGCTGCGGGAGCGTTGCCGCGCTCGGAGACCAATCGCAATCGGCCCTCGACTTCGGCCGGGGAAGCGGTGGCGACCACCACATCCGCAATGCCCCACTGGGAGTTGACCACGGTGAAGCCGCCTTCGGTCAGCACCAGCACGATTGGCGTGGACAGGCCGGAAGCGTGGATGAGGCGGCACAAGGTTTTGGCGGTCGCCAGATCATCGCGTGCATCCAGAAACAGAATGGTGTTCTCCGGCATCTTCACCAAGCTGGCTGCATCCATCGGCAGCACGCGGACGCGATGAGAAAGCAGGGCGAGTGATGGCAAAACGGTGGCGGGGTCGCTGGCGAAAGTCATCAACGTAAGATCCGTCACGCTAATCCCCCTTTATCCTGCAATGTGTTACGCAATTGCTTGGTGTGGCTGTACGAGTCGTCAGCGGCGTTATGCCGCTTTCGCGCGGTTTTTCATTATTCTACGCGCTTGTAGTGGACACATAGGTTACAAGTTTGCGGAATATGGAACGGCAGACGTCCATCAACCGATGACACGGCCGAGCACCAGTGCGGTTGCGGCGATGGTCACGCCCATCAGCATTACCGGCATCAGGCCGGTACCGATCCACGGATAGCGGATATCCGGGTCCGGATCGGCGTCACGCACCCACAACGTGGAGGCCACGGCCAAGGCCAGTCCCAAAACGATGAGGATGATCAGGGCAACGGTTCCCGCAACGGTGCCCTTGGCGAGCATCGCGCCCAAATCAGGCAGGAAGCACCAGCCGGCCACGGCGAGAGCCGACACACCTGAAGTCACGGCGTGAGAGAGTGCGCGGATAAGATGTTCGCGCTTCTCACGAGCATCTGGCGTCCGAAGGAGAAGACCACCAGCACCACCAGCAGCAGGCCCATGGCCAGTGCCCATGAATACCAAGGAAGTACCGAGCCATCCGCAGCGGTCTGATCCGGCGGAACCTTGCCGGTCGGGAAAGGTACGATGACGAAAATCAGAGAAATCGCGCCAAACACCAAAGTGACGATACGATCCAGCATGCTGCCGCGGAACGGCCAGAACACGACAAATGCGGCCAACGTCAGAGCGGCGATAATCAAAGGGATGATGGGGACGGTGCCAGGGGAGGGAATGACCGTGGCTGCGATGAGCAGTACATAGGACGTCAGTTGGGCCAACAACATGCTCAGGGCTTTGTTCTTCCAACCCTCCTGGGTGATCTCGGTCATGATACGCCTCTCAGATAATCGAATTTCCATCCCAATCCTACGTCGGGCATTGGAACGGTGAAATCAAACAAAATAGCCCCTTCTGGTGAAGGGCTTATGGCACTGAATCAGAACGCGATAACGCCCAAATGCTCCAACAGCACTTTGACGCCGAGTAGAATCAGCACCACGCCGCCGGCGATCTGCGCCGGCTTCTGCCAGCGGGAACCGAACGCGCGGCCAATGTACAGGCCCGCAGCGGAGAACAGTCCGGTGACCACACCGATGCTGAGGATGGCGAATGCCATATGGGCTTTGGTGAACATGAAGGTCAGGCTCACGCCCACGGCGAACGCATCGATGCTGCAGGCCACGGCCAGGGGAAGCATATGCTTCCAATCGAACTGGGCGGTCTCCTTGGAGTTTTCCTCATCTTCTTCGAAGGCTTCGTGAACCATGTTGCCGCCGATGAACACCAACAGGGCGAAGATGATCCAATGGTCGAATTGGGTTACGTATTTGCTGAATGTAGATGCCGCGAAATAGCCGAGAATGGGGAACAACATCTGGAATCCGCCGAGCCAGAGGACGCTTTTCACGGCGTCTTGCACTCGTACGCGGGATACGGTCAGACCTTTGCCAATGGATACGGCGAATGCATCCATAGCTACGGAAACAGAAATAAGCAGGATTTGAATGATCATCGGAATCATGGTGCGACAGAAGGTTCATCGCCGGATTACCGTGCGATGGGCCTCGACCAGCGTTCCTACACGCCGCCTACGCCTAGTTGAAAAGACAAAGTACCACTATATCACAAAATACAAGCTCCCTCTGTTGAGGGAGCTGGCGCAGTGAAACTTGCGACTGAGGGAGAGTAGAGCGGCTTTGCCGCAGATACAACAAAAGGCCCCGAAGGGGCCTCCTGTTAACGATTCAGAATCGAATCACTTCTCGGAATCAGCGAACCGCTGGCGAGCCGCGACGATTTCCTTTTCGGCATGCAATTATGGACGGCCTGCGGCCGGCTCAATGATGGCTCAGCCGCTGTCGCGTCTTCGTACGCCGCCGCCGGAAAGCCACCGGGCTTTCCTAAAGGAAATCACTTGCCTTCGTTCGCGAGACGCTCACGCGCGGCAATGATTTCCTTTTCGGCGCGTCCACACCAGTCCAGTAGTCGCCCGGCAGGACTTCCTTGCCCGGCTCCAGAGCCTTGTACTGCTCGAAGAAGTGCTTGATTTCGGCCTTGTGGTACTCGTTGACGTCGTCGATGTCCTTGATGTCATCGAAACGAACGTCGGCGGGCACGCACAGCACCTTGTCGTCGCCGCCGGCCTCGTCGACCATGTGGTACAGGCCCACGGCGCGGCACTCGACCACGCAGCCCGGGAACACGGAGTTCGGAATCATCACGAGAGCGTCCAGCGGATCGCCGTCCTCGCCCAGGGTGCCGTCGATGTAGCCGTAGTCATCCGGGTAACCCATTGCGGTGAACAGGGTACGGTCCAGGAAGACGCGACCGGTCTCGTGATCGACTTCGTACTTGTTCTTGGAGCGCGCGGAATTTCCACAACGACGTTGAAGGTTTCTGCCATGTCATTTCTCCTTGAAAATCGACAGTTACGTTATCGTCTCACCACAATACCCTGTTTGCGCCTGCAAAACAGGTGCGGAACTCAAGAAACCGTGCTGAGATTATGCCGACACTATGTCTAAACAGACGAAATCCTCCCTCAAGGGGAGGATTTCTAGCGGTTTACGCACACGATAAACCCATGCACGTCAACGGCATCACTGTTGCATTACCGTTGCACTACCGCATCACTGCACGGACAGGATGTGAGCCACATCCGCCCAAGGCGCCAGAGACACGTAGTTGTCCCAACCCCACTGGAATTCGCGGCCGGTCAGCTCGTCGCGCACGTTGAGCGGGCGGTCGGTGGGCAGACCCAGCTCGCCGAGTTCCAGGTGAATCATCGACTGGTGTGCGTTGTGTCCATCGAGGTTCACGACCACAATCAGTGTGTCCGCTTGGCCGGTACCGGTCAGTTCAGCCGGCGTGTGGCGTGCGAAAGCCAGAATATTCGGGTCGGACGTAGGCAGCACGGTGAGGTTGTGATAGCTCAACGCGGCCGGGTGGGCGCGACGAATCTTGTTGAGCACGGTGAGCATCTCGGCCACGCCGTACTGCTTGGCCTTGCTCCAATCGCGAACCTTGACCTCGTACTTCTCGTTGTCGTTCTGCTCTTCGAAGCCGGGGCGCTGCTTGTTCTCGATGAGTTCGTAACCGTTGTAGATACCCCAGGACGGCGAGCCCATGGCTGCCAGCACCGCACGCACGCAGTGGCCGGCTACGCCGTTGTCTCGCACGTAAGCGGTGAGAATATCCGGCGTGGTGGGCCAGAAGGTGTTGTGCTGGTAGTAGCCGTCGTCGCCATTGGTGATCGGCAGATACTCTTCCAGTTCGTCCTTGGTGTTGCGCCACGGGAAGTAGCAGTGGGACTGGGTGAAGCCCACGTAGCTCAGGGCACGCATCATGCCCGGGCGGGTGAATGCCTCAGCCAGGAACAGGATCTCCGGGTGCTTCTTGGTCACGGCGGCAATCACGTCCTGCCAGAAACGCACCGGCTTGGTGTGCGGGTTATCGATGCGGAAGATGGTGACGCCCGCCTCGATCCACAGATTCATGATGCGTTCGACTTCTTTTTCGATGCCGGGCATGTCGGCGTTGAAGTCGATCGGGTAGATGTCCTGATACTTCTTCGGCGGGTTCTCGGCGAAGGCGATGGAGCCGTCTGGCTTGTGACGGAACCAGTTCGGGTGGGCCTTGACCCACGGGTGATCGGGCGAGCACTGCAGTGCGAAATCAAGCGCGATTTCCAGACCCAGTTCATGTGCACGCTGGCACAGGGCCTTGAAATCGTCCATGGTGCCGAGCAGCGGATCCACGGTGTCGTGGCCGCCCAGCTCGGAGCCGATGCCGAACGGCGAGCCCGGGTCATCGGGGCCGGCGACCAGCGTGTTGTTGCGGCCCTTGCGGTTGGTCACGCCAATCGGGAAGACCGGCGGCAGATAGACGATGTCGAAGCCTTCGGCAGCGGCGCGTTCGAGGCCGGCCATCGAGGTCTTCAGCGTACCCTGAATGATCTTGCCGGTGTTCGGATCGATGGTGGCGCCTTCGGAACGTGGGAAGAACTGGTACCAAGCCGCGAAGCTGGACTTCGGGCGTTCCACCTTGAAACGCTGGGGCTGGCTGGGGGAGATGCCATCGCGCAGCGGGTGAGTCTCGTGCAGGGCGGCGATGGTAGGGTTGTCGCCGGCGGCGAGGCGATCCTCGGCGCTCAGCGTCTGATCGGCCATGGTCTCAGCGGCCTTCTCCAAGGTCTTGCGATCGCGTGCGATCAGGCCGGCGTCCGGGGTTGCGGCCCAACGGGCCAGCAGCTCGGCACCGGAATTGAGCGCGTTGTCCACGTCGTCCATCACACGCACCTTGATACGGGCGTCATGCAGCAGGAGACGTACGTGTCTTCCCAACCTTCGATGGTCACGGTCCATTCGCCGAGCTGACGCTTGACGGCCGCGTAGCCATCCTCCCAAGGCTTCAGATCGCTGTGTTCGCCGCACTTGACCATCACGGTCCAACGATCGAGGCCGGGATTTACGCAGGTCATGGCCCGGCGCATGGTTTCCTTGCCGCGCGGGTTGCGCACGATGGCGGTGGCACCCACCTTGGTACGGCCTTCGATGAACACTTGGGCGGTCATCTCAAACGGTTCGCCGAGTTCCACACGGGCGGGGAAGATGCCACGCTCCTCGGTGGGAGTGATGTCCATGACATTGATGCGGCCGAACTGGCCGGGCTCGTTTGCTTCGATGGACGGTGCGGGGGCTTCGACAGCCAGGCCTTTCAGCGCTGCTGCGGCGCGTGCCGTTTCGGCGCTGACTCTCTTGCGCTTGGTTGCGGGGCTCTTTCGGGCAGAAGTCGTCTTTGACTTCGTCTTCGTGGTGTTGTTATCGGTATTACTAGTGCGCGTGGTCGCGCGATGTTGTACTGCTGCCATAAGGCCCTATTCTAGGGGCTTATGAACATATGTTGCGCATTGTGGATAACTTTCAGGTAAACGTTCGGTCAACCGCATGAGGTGGATAACTCGGCGGAAGAGTTATCCACAACTCGCCGGCAAACGGCAAGCTCGGACCACATAGGTCGAAAGACCGGCTGTAGCGAATGAAAATCTGCCATGATCGTGGCCTACCCGCACACAGTGCAGTATGCGGGGAACGTACCAGGAAAGGACGAATGATGATAACGACATGGCGGCAACGGGGCATGGCCATCGTAGCGATGCTGACCGGTCTGATAATAATGGTGGGAGTGGTGTTCGGCTCGGCGAATACGGCGTATGCCGCGACGTTGACGCCCGCCGACGAAAGATATCACGTGATGTTTCCATACAACGATATGGAATATTACGTCGGTGTCGCGGGGCTGGACGCTTCGGGCAACAAGTACTACTGCATCGAAGCGGGGAAACTGAGCGACTATGTGATAGGCCCCACCACGGTGCTTGCCTCCGATGAGAACGCCCGGCGTATGGCATGGATCCTTGACCGGTACCGCGACACGGATGCCGCCACCCATGCGGCGATCGGCATCATCGTGCAGGATCACTTCGGGCGCGATCGGGACGAGTGGGCGAGACAGATGGCGGTCATTCAAGGCCGGTATCCCGAGATCGTGGCGAAGGCGGCCCGGATATGGGATCAATCGGCCGGCAAGACGCCTGCGGGCACGACGGTGGAACGCACCGATGCCGAGGCTTTGCGCAGCGGTTCCATCTCGGTGAAAGTGGTGAACCGCGACGGTGACGCGATCGCGGGAGTGCCGTTCACTGTCACCTTGCAGGGGCCGGCGCGGTTCATCCAAGGCGGCAACACGTTCTCGGGGGTGTCGACGAGCGCCGGATCCTCGATCGCGTGGGAGGCGACCGGCGCCGGCGAGGTGACGGTGAACACCACATACGAGTATGGGCGGATGCACGTCATGGACAGCACTCAGGACATGCTGGCCTTCGATTCGATGGCTTCCGCCGGCGGTTCGTCGTCGACGTTCCAGGTGCGCAAGGATTTCGTTCCGTCGGTGTCCACGCAGGTGTCCGATAAGGTGCTTGATGCGGCTTCGCCGGTGTTCGATGATGTGACCAGCGGCGTGGGGGACGAGGGCAGTCATTGGGTGCCCGGTCTGAAGCTGCAGGCGCGTGGATACTATTTCGACGGGCTCGGCAAGGACGATCTGGCAAGGTCATCGCGCCGAACGCACGGGAGAGCGCGGACGCTTTTCTCGCCCGGCTGGCGTCCTCGGGTTATGAGCCGAGTGCTTATGGCAAGGCGTCCTTCACCAGTGTGGGGCAGCGGGTTCGTGTGCGGGCCATGGCCAAGCCGGACGGTGACGCCGCCTATCTGACTCCGAAGACCGGCGGCTTTGGCACCTGGGTGTGGGTGTTCCGGCGGAGCGAGCAAAGCAAACGGGCGCAGGAATACCTTACCGGCGACTGGGTGAGCCCGTTCATGGAGGCTTCGGAAAGCAACGTGGGGCGCGGGAAGGTCGAAGTCATGTCGACGGTTACCGAACATTCGGCGGATATCGGCGCCGAACTCAGCGACACCATCACCGTATCGGGGTTCCCGGCGGACCACGGCCAGTTCATGGGTGATGAAACCTATGGTTTCGCGGCGGATCAGCCGTATGCGACGGTGAGCGTATGGTGGTCCGGCGATCCCGACAACCCCTCCAACGATGAGGCGTACAAGCCATCCGGGGGAGAGGTCCCCACGGAAGACGACAACCACCGGTTGCTGGCCACCTGGGAGATTCCCGCGATGAATGGCACGTTCAAAATCGGCGCCGGGGCGTTGGACGCGCATGGCGCTCCCATGCATCTGACCGCCGAACGGCATGGGTGGTACGTGTTCGTTTGGCGGTTCGAGGGGGATGACCGTGTTTCCCCGGCGTCCAGCCGGTATGACGATGCCTGGGAGCGTGTGCGGGTGTTGCCCCCATGCGAGTCGGAGAAACCGTGCGAACCGGAGAAACCCGAGACGCCACCGGCGCCGGCGGAGGCAACCACGCCCAACACTCGCCCGTCACTGCCCGTCACGGGTGGCGATGTGTCGCTTGCCTCGGTTCTGGCCGTGTCAGCTCTGGCGATAGGCGCCATACTGTCCATCGTCGTTCGGTGGCGTCGTTGCTATGGCCGATCCAAGCACTGGACGATGCGCTGGCCGATACGTTGACCCGCTGCGGCATGATGCCGATGATGTCGGCTGGATGGTGAACCGCACTCCGCTTCTGAGCAGAAGGACGGGAGCTGGGCACGAAGTCGATTGTGACATACGACTTGTGCCCGGCTTCCGCTTCGTTGAGAAACTTCACGCCTGTCGCCTCCCGTGGATTAGACAACTGAAGGTCCGCGATGAAAACGACGAGACGTTTATGATCGCCGACTTCCCTGGGCACCGTAGCTGCCTGATCGCCTTTCATCCATATCGCCCCGGTCAGGTCGTCACCTACAACGGCGGCGGCAGCGTCGCCACCGGCAGCAACGCCCCACCGTCCTGTACCGTGACCGTCCGTGCAGACCCTCGGCCCCGTATGGGGCTGGACGTGGGCCGATCCGGCCGCGACGACTATCAATGCCGTCGCCCTGACTGTCGCGTCGTCATCGGCGCAAGCACCCTCAAGCATACGCCGCCAAGCACTGACAAGACAAAGCCCCCGAACCTACCGCACTCACGGTATGGTTCGGGGGCTTTTCGTCGTTTATGGGCTAGGCGTGGATCGTTTCGCGGCGTCGCGTGGTGCGCAGCCGGTCGGCGATCCATGTGTTGACGACGGCGTTGCGGCTGATCGCCAGATCGGCGGCCTCCTCGTCCAGTTCGCTGACCATCCATGCGGGCATCGTGAGCGTGATGCGCTTCTCCAGCGGGGGGTGATGCTCGACCACGGGATTGCCTGTGTCCACGTAGTCGAGGATGTCGTCGCCGTTGTCGAACATCTCCTCAAGCTGGTCGCTGGTGATTGCCTTGGCGTCGGGCTTAGTCTTGGCTGTCATAGTATGCCTCCTCGTTCTTGCGCGATCTGCGCACGGATATGATGCGGATGCGCCTGCCGCGCTTGGTCGTGATCGCCGTCCAGTGCTTGCCGTCGATCATGCCGAGCACGATGTAACGCACATCGTCGTTGCCGGGATTGGGAGCGGTCAGCGTCACCGTCTTCGAGTTGTCCCACATGCGCTGGGCCGCCTCGAAGTCGATGCCATGCTTGGCGAGGTTCTTCGCGCTCTTCGCCGGATCGTATTCAAACTCCATCAAACCTCCTAATACGTCTATTATACATCAATATGACATCAATACAACATCATGCGGCGAGGCGCGTGGCTTCCACTGCGGCGCGCAGGCGGTCGTCGGGCATGGCGATGTACCGCTGCGTGGTCTCGACCGAGGCGTGGCCTAGGAGCTTGGAGACGAGCAGCAGGTCTCGTGTGGCGGCGTAGGTCGTTGTCGCGTACCTGTGGCGCAGGCTGTGCGCCGTCCATCCGTCGCCCAAGAGGTCGCTCAGGTGTCGGCCGACGTAGGATGATTCGGCGTGGCCGCTCCATCGGCCGGGGAACAGATAGCCGTTGGCGGATCGGATCAGCAGGGCGAGGTCGTCGCCGATGGGCACGATGCGCTGCTTGTCGCCCTTGCCCACGACCACGAGGCTCCAGCCCACGAGGTCGCTCATCACATCGCGGCTGTGCACCTTCGCGATCTCGAAGCGCCTCAAACCGCATTCGGCGCCGAGGCGCAGCATGAGCCGTTCGCCGTCCGTGGCCTTGCGCAGCGCGGCGAGTATCACCACGTCCGGGCATGGGCGGGGATGCGGCTCGGGACGCTTGACGGTGGGCAGGAACTCGCTCGGATCGGCCTCGCTGCGGCCGGACGCTTTGAGCCATCGGAAATAGCTGACGCAGGCGTTCTTCGCGCCCTTGCGTGTCTCCGGTTTCCAGTCCTTCGCGGCGAAGTGGGCGAGCAGGTCGTCGCCTTCCACGTCCCTAGGATCGCCCTCAAGCGCCCTCGACAATGCGGACATCTGGCATCGGCGCGTGCCGATCGTGTTGGGGGAGTAGCCCGCCGCCTTGAGGGAGTCGAGCCATAGATTGATTGATTCTGCCCAGAGCGGGCTTGGATGTTGTTTTTTCACAGGACATCATCGCCCCGATCGGATATGCGGCCCCGTAGGGCACGACGGCGGATAAACGAAAAGCCGTCACGAATAATCGTGACGGCCTCGCCCGCAGTAGCGGGGACAGGATTTGAACCTGTGACCTCTGGTAACGTTGTTGCCCAGAGGTCCACGGTTCAAATCCATGAAGCCCGATTATTTGATTTTATCCTAGCGGCGTAATGCCGCCGGCCGCCAAGGATGCCGGCCGTGAGTATGCACAAAAAGCTGCCCCCTGCTCAGTGGCGGGACGAAATCACCCTATGGCTCGAATCGCTCACGGCGGCGGGCCTCAGTCAGGACACCGTCAACACGCGGCGGTGCAAGATAGGCCACGCGGCGCGGTGCCTGGATAAATCGCCCTATGACGTGACGTCGGAGGATCTAGTGCATTGGACCGCCTCGCAATCATGGAAGGCGGAGACGCGCAAGGGCTACCGAAACACGCTCGTCGGTTTTTTCCGGTGGCTGCATGCCACGGGCCGGCGCGCGGACGATCCGGCCGCCGCGCTGCCGAAGGTGCGCAAGAC
>ENA-OQLB01000160-OQLB01000160.1-human-gut-metagenome-genome-assembly--contig:-NODE-160-length-39905-cov-2.211574_pt1 | contig 39905 bp, 53 predicted proteins | sample MGYA00242656_ERZ504813 | MGnify/ENA primary metagenome ERZ504813 (study PRJEB26092, sample SAMD00036388) | human gut metagenome | host: Homo sapiens | study: EMG produced TPA metagenomics assembly of... | reverse complement strand
GTAAAATATTGGAACACATATCCTCCGATCAAAAACGCTATGGTTAATAAATCTAAAATGTATAAATGATCTTTTTCATTTTTCTCCTTAATACTACCAAACGCTGTCACTGATATCCAGTGACAGCGCCCCTAATCTTTGTATTATATTTTCGCAGAAATTCTCTACACTCTCTGCTTTGTTTTATTTTGCTGCTTTTCCTGTAGGAAGTTCTCCAACTGTTGTGTGAACACACTCATCACTTGCCGGATCACCAACCTGTACCGGATAGTCATCATGCATTAGCCACTCATACCATCCACCATCATACACAGAAATGTTATCATATCCATTTTCATAAAGTACAAGAAATGGTACGGTTGCTCTCCAGCCTGTTCCATCATCATTTGTAAACCATAACAGATTCTTTCGAACACCTATCTTTACTCTGTTACAAAAGCTGCGGATACATCACCGTCTTTTGCTCCATTCTCAATGATAAACAAATTATCTGTATCAAATCCTGCATCTTTCATTACTGAAATTGCTGTTTTTGCACATTTATTACCACTGTAGCAGAGAATATATACAGGCTCATCCTTGTCCATCTTGTCTTTTGCAAGATTGTACATCTCTGTCTGTGCTTCCGGTGTATCAAATTCCTTCAGGCTGCACTGAAGTGTTCCTTTCAGATGACCTGCTTTATAGGTATCATCATCACGAACATCTAAAAATTGTACATCTTTATCTCCTACCTTGTCAACGGCATCCTTTCCTGATACATATTTCCAATCGATATTTTCTTCTGTACGGTCTGTGGTCAATGCCCCATTTTCTTTACCAAGTGCTTCCGCTCCACCTTCTACTGTATAGATGGATGTCGGTTCAATTCCTGCATCTCTTAATACACCTGTTGCTTTTTCAGCTCCACGTTTTCCACTGTTGCAGATAACATAGATATCTTTTCCGTCATTCAGATGATCTTTGGCATAAGTTGTCATCTCATCTACCAGGGAATCATCCTCCAATGGGAAGATTGGGCACCACTCTGAATTTGCAACTCTTCCTTTGGAATAATTTTCCCATTCTCTTACATCTAACACGTGAACTCCGTCTGCACTTACTGTATCTGCCGCAGATACATACTGGTATTCATCATCTGCCAGTTCTTTCTTTTCCTCTGTATCCTTTTTATCATCCGTCTGTTCTGTCTTCGTATCGGATGTCTTATCATCAGCCTTGGATCCACATCCAACAACCATTGTTCCTGTCATTGCAGCTACCAGTAATAATGTCACAATTTTCTTTTTCATCTTATTTTTCCTCTTTTCTTCTTTTTTAATTAAAACTCCAGTTTCTTTACAATATTTTTCATCTGTACGCCGTGTACAAGACTTGCTCCGCCACGGATCGCTGCTGCTACATGTACCGCCTCTGTCATCTGTTCTTCGCTGACACCTTTATCCAAGCAATCGTTCGTGTAAGCATCAATACAATATGGGCACTGTACGGTATGTGCCACTGCAAGTGCAATCAATGATTTCTCTCTTGCAGTCAGCGCACCCTCTTCGAATACCGCATTGTAATAAGCAAAGAATTTTTCTGCCAGCTCTGATGCTTTTTCCCCGATTGTCCCAAACTTTGCAAGATCCTCCGGATTGTAATATGTTTCCATGTTCTTTTTTCCTCCCTGTTTTTTATTTTCCGGACTGTCTGTCCATATATATCTTTCTCAGCATAAAAATGAATGCCGAAATAGCAAACAAAATCAATAGAGCTGTTACAAGAAGTTTCGCTCCGCCGGTCAGCATACCGCCCACATAAGAATAGACGATGGTTGCCGGTAACTGTCCGACTCCCGTAGCAACAAAGAATGAAACAAATGACATCGAAGTAAGACCTGCCGCATAACTAACAATGTCAAATGATACAAACGGAAGAAGACGACAGATTAAAATCGTATTCTTTCCGTAACGTTCAAAAAATGTATCAATTTGTTCAAGACCTGTTTTACTTGTTAATTTTTCTGCCACGTCACGTCCTAATATTTTTGCAATATAAAAGCATATTGCTGCTCCCACCATTGCGCTGCTCCATGAAAGGATCGCACCTTTCCACCATCCAAACAGGCTGGCATTGGCAAATGTAATTAAAAATGCCGGAAGAGGTGCTGCGATTGACTGAAAAATCATCAACAAGAAAGATATCAGCGCCGCCATATCCCCCATATGACGCAACAAAATCTCTTACAACTGTAAAGTCTCCACTTGCAAACATCTTAAATATACGGTTCATTGTCTTATGTATCTCCGGTACCCATAAATATGCAGCAATGCATACCAGTAAAACTATAATCAGGGTTCCCTTTTTTATCCCCATCATTTTTCTTTTTTCATATATTCCCCCTTCATTCATGACTTGCATGCTATTATTAAATATAATCTTACCAATAAATAATCTGTCTGTCTAATTGTATTTATTGATATGTTTTCATTACTTATATATTATTTCTATATATACATACTTTCATTAAGTCTCTGCCTTATACCGGACACCAATACAAAGCACATAGAGAAATCGAATCTTTAAGATTTTTCTATGTGCTTATTTTTTACTTATCCTTATTCAGTTTCTTTTCCAAGCCTGATATTTTCCATTTTCTTCACAAATTCCTCATCCGCATGGTCAAACAGATAGTTCCTGTCACTGACCCGTTGTTTTTCATTATCTTCTTCAATCAATTTCTTTGTATATTCAATCTCTTCTAAGAAATCTCTGGAAGAAATACGGGTTCCACCCTGCCCCATCGTGATTACCTGCTCTACCCCATCGGAAGTCACGACCGTCACATGATACTTCTTCCGATATGATGAACGACCTTTTCAATGTACTGATCGGCAGTTTCGGCTTCTTTGGTATATACGACATGGATATTATGATACTTCTGGATCTCCAGTGCATAGCCTTCTACCTTGTATGCATCAAATACCAGAATCAGGACACATTTCTTATACCCCTGATAATTACACAGGATATCCATCAGTTTGTCTCTGGCAGCCTCGATGCTGACTTTTGCCAGTTCTTTCAGCTCTTCCCATGCGAAAATAACATTGTATCCGTCAACCAGCAGGTATTCCTGCATAGCCTCTTCTTTTTTGCGCTGCTTTTTCGCATACTCACTTTCGTAAGTTTTTGGTGTCAGTCCACCTTTTCTTTCTACTTTTCCATATGTGCGGATAAAGATTTCTTCCAGTTCTTTTTCTGCTGCTTTAGAATAGACTCCCGGTGTTCTGGCTGCTCTCGGTACCTGTCTTGCTGCCTGCTCTGACTGCCTCTTTGCTTCTTCTAATGCCCGTTCTTTTTCAAGCTGATTCTCCAAATGCATGTACTCTGGCACTTGATTCCATGGAACGTTAAATCCTGCACCATGGGAACAGAAGACGGATCCTGTCGGATTCTCGATATCGCGCTCCGGATCATAAGCAATCTCTTCGATCACTGCCTCTGCGTTCCGGCAAGGTTCATAGCCGCGGAACGTACAGGTCAGATGTCCCTGTCCTCTTGTATAGGAATTCACTTCCATCTGATAATCCCGCATACCTGTAACCGGTGCATATCCCTCGATCGTCGTCATCTCTCCTTCTGTCTGCGGTGTACCGGTCTCCCCATTCATCCGCTGAATATCTGTAAGTGCCCGTCCGATCATTCCCGATGGAATTTCCAGCTGAAAATCATAATACGGTTCCAGCAGCATACTTTCGGCCTGCATCAGTCCTTGGCGCACCGCACGGTAGGTTGCCTGCCGGAAATCCCCGCCTTCGGTATGTTTCAGATGTGCCCGTCCTGCCGTCAGTGTGATCTTCATATCCGTGATCACAGAACCTGTCAGCACACCCCTGTGTTCTTTTTCCAGAAGATGGGTAAGGATCAGACGCTGCCAGTTCTTGTCTAACATATCCTCACTACAATCTGTCCCGATCACAATACCGCTGCCTCTTTCTCCCGGTTCCATCTTTAGATGTACTTCCGCATAATGCCGGAGCGGTTCGAAATGGCCCACACCTTCCACTGTATTCTGGATGGTCTCTTTATATACGATATTTCCCGTATCGAATTCCACATCTACACCAAACCTGTCTTTGATCAGACTTTTTAATATCTCGATCTGGACTGCTCCCATAAGTTTTGCATGGATCTCTCCCAGTTCTTCATTCCATACGATCTTAAGCATTGGGTCCTCTTCTTCGAGTATGCGCAAATTCCCGAGCATTTTGTGGACGTCACACCCCTCCGGGAGTTCGATCTTGTAGCTTAAGACAGGCTCCAGTGCCGGTGCTTCGGAATCGCATTCTATGCCAAGGCCTTCACCTGGATAAGTATAATTCAATCCGGTTACTGCACATACCATGCCGCTTTTCGCTTCCTGTACCATCTCATATTTTTCACCGGAATAAATGCGGATCTGATTGACCTTTTCTTCCCAGTTATGATCGGCACCCTCTGTTTCATCTGAGTGACCGTTCTTCCGCATATCCCCTTTTAGGATATCTTTCACTTTCAGTCTTCCGGATGTTACTTTCAGATGTGTCAGGCGATTCCCTGCTGCATCCCTGGAAATCTTATAGGCTTTTGCGCCAAAAAAACCTGTGCTTTTTCCTTTCATGTCACTTTGACCGGATGCCGGATCTGTTTTTCTCTGCTGATTTTTCTCTATGTAACCGGTCATCCCATCCATGAATTCCTGTACGCCTTCCATCTTCAGCGCCGAACCAAAATAACACGGATATGCTTTCCTGTTACCGATTATCTCAGCAATTGTATCCTCTTCTACTTTCTCCGACTCCAGATACTCTTCCATCGCTTTCTCATCACACATGGCAAGACTGTCATACGTTTCTTCCGTTATCTCCGAAAATCGATACACCCTTCATCCAGTCTGTTCTGCAGATCTGCCAGTACCTTTGCCTTATCCGTTCCCACCTGATCCATCTTATTGATGAATATGAACGTCGGTATCTGATATCTTTTGAGCAGTCTCCAAAGCGTACGTGTGTGTCCCTGCACCCCATCGGCACCATTGATCACCAGGATTGCATAATCCAGCACCTGTAAGGTACGTTCCATTTCTGCAGAGAAATCCACATGCCCCGGTGTATCCAGGAGCGTTATCCCCAGATTTCCCATCTTTAATTCTGCCTGCTTGGAAAAGATCGTGATTCCTCTTTCCCGCTCCAATTCGTATGTATCCAAAAATGCATCCTTATGATCCACTCTTCCGAGCTTTCTAATCTGCCCACTTAAGTAAAGCATACATTCCGATAATGTTGTTTTCCCGGCATCTACGTGAGCAGGATTCCAATTGTAATATGTTTCATAATTTCTTTCCTTATTATCTGTCGTTATCAGTCACTATTACCATTACTTATCAGTATTCTTTTTTACGATATTCTTATTATACATCATAATTTATATTTTGTACTTTTTTTCATAATTTTGCAATTTACTATTGTTTTTTCCTGAAAAATCTGTTTGACTATTAGTGAGGACATATTAAAAAAAATAATAAATAAGCGAGGTATTGTTATGAAACCAATAAAAGAAGGTAAAGTCCGTGAAATTTATGATAACGGAGACAGCCTGATTATGGTTGCCACTGATCGTATCAGTTGTTTTGACGTAATTCTTAAGAATATTGTTTCCAAGAAAGGAACTGTTCTGACGCAGATGTCTAAATTCTGGTTCGACCTGACAAAAGACATTCTTCCAAACCACATGATCTCTACTGATGTGAAAGATATGCCTGAATTCTTCCAGAAACCAGAATATGACGGTAACAGCATGATGTGCAAAAAGCTTGAGATGCTTCCAATCGAATGTATCGTACGTGGTTACATCACAGGAAGCGGATGGAAGAGTTATCAGGAGAATGGTACTGTATGCGGCATCAAACTTCCGGAAGGATTAAAAGAATCGGATAAGCTTCCAGAGCCAATCTATACACCATCCACAAAAGCTGAGATCGGAGATCATGATGAAAATATTTCTTACGAGCAGAGCATTGCCCACCTTGAGAAATATTTCCCTGGTAAAGGCGAAGAATATGCAGCCAAGCTTCGTGACTGTACGATCGCTCTCTATAAAAAATGTGCAGACTATGCATTAAGCCGTGGTATCATTATCGCAGATACAAATTCGAATTGGTCTGATGAAATGGTAATATGGTTATCGGTGATGAGATGCTGACACCGGACAGCTCCCGTTTCTGGCCTGTAGAAGGTTATGAACCGGGACACGGACAGCGTCGTTCGACAAACAGTTTGCACGTGACTGGCTGACTTCTCACCCGGATAATGACTGGAACCTTCCGGATGATATTGTCCAGAAAACAATTGACAAATATCTTCAGTGCTACAAGATGATCACAGGTGAAGAACTTGCTTAATTCCCCTGTATTCAGAGATAACGAACTCCTTGCCGTTTTCTCGATCATCTGATCAGGTAGCAATGCAGAGGATCTGCCACCGGCAGTTTCTCTTGCATATTTTAGTATAAATACTCCCGCCGGGACTGCCACTCTGACAGCTTCTGCGGGAGTTTTATTATAATACATGAACTACCTTTGAACATTATTTCTTCATCTTCGGCTCAAAGACAAGCGATGCCAGATAGCCAAAGATAAGTGCTGCAGATATTCCAACGGCACTTGCCTTAAATCCGCCCATAAATATCCCGATGAATCCTTCTTTATCTACAGCTTCTTTGACACCTTTCCACAAAAGATTACCGAATCCCAATAATGGTACGCTGGCACCGGCTCCTGCATATTCCTGAATCACCGGATATATCTTCAGTGCTCCTAATACAGAGCCGCTGCACACCAAAAGCACCATAATCCTTCCCGGCATCAGCTTTGTCCGGTCCAGCAATATCTGTGTCAGTGCACAGATCAGACCTCCCACCCAGAATGCATTGATATAATCCATATTATGTTTCCTCCCTGTATGTTTTTTGTCTAACAGTGTTCCAGCACGATTCCATGTGCAATTCCCGGAACACTTGCTCCCTCATTGTAACTGACCGTCGACATCAGTGCTCCTGTCGGAACGAACAGTACCCTCTTCCACTCACCGCTTGCAATGGCAGGCAGGATATACGCCGATAACGTTGCTGCAGCACATCCGCAGCCACTTCCTCCCGCATGGGTATCCTGCCTGCTCTGATCAAATATTGTCATCCCACAATCCATATGTCTTTCTTTGATATCGTATTCTTTTTCCCGCATAAGATCAAATAATATACTCTGTCCCACATATCCGAGATCTCCGGTAATGATCCGGTCATAATCTTCTTCTTTTCTTTCAAAATCTTCCAGATTCTGGATGATCGTATCGCAGGCTGCCGGAGCCATACATGCGCCCATATTCTGCGAATCCTTCAAGCCATAATCCACAATCTTACCGACCGTCACTCCGGTGATCCTCACATGACTCCTGTTCTTTCCAACAATAAATGCTCCACTTCCGGTCACCGTCCATTGTGCAGACAGCGGTCTCTGATTCGCATAACTGAGCGGAAAACGGAATTCCTTTTCTGCACTTCCGAAATGGCTGGATGTCACTACGAGCATCCGCTCTCCGTATCCTGCCGCCACACACATCGATGCCAGGGCGAGTGCCTCCCCTGACGTTGAACATGCACCGTACAGACCAAACATCGGTATCTGCAGCTGTTCAACTCCAAGTGATGTTGCCACTCCCTGCCTTAGCAGATCGCCTCCGAACAGATACCGAATGGCTCCTGCTGTCAGATGTGCTTTACCAAGTGCCAGCTGACAGGCTTCTTTCTGCATACTGCTTTCCGCTTTTTCCCAGGTGTCCTCCCCGAACATATCATCCAGACCCACCATATCAAACCTGCTGCCAAGTGGTCCTTCCCCCTCTTTCTTACCGACGACAGATGCACTTTCCTCAATATACGGAGATGCCTTAAATGCTATACTCTGCTTTCCTTTATCATATTCTTATATCCTCCTGCTATATTTCCATACAGATTATCCTGCAACTCCTGCCACTTTTAGCAGCCAATAGAACAGTCCAAGCAGCCAGCTTGTAAATATCCCATACAGGATCACCGGTCCGGCAATGGTAAATATCTTGCACCCGATTCCTATAACCTGTCCTTCTTTCTTGTATTCAATCGCCGGTGCTGCCACTGAATTGGCAAATCCCGTAATCGGTACCAGCGCTCCTGCACCGCCCCACTTTGCGATCTGCGGATACAGATTGCATCCGGTAAGCACTGCACTCAGAAGCACCAGAAGCATCGAACACCAGCTTCCACTCATATCCCTGCCCAGTCCCGCTTTCTCGCAGATATTCAGAATGCCTTGCCCGATCACACAGATGGCACCGCTGTAACGAATGCTTTCGCCATATTTACCGGCAGATTATGCACCGGTGTTTTCTGCCTGACATAATTTTCATATGACTGTTGTTGTTTTTTCTTCTCCATATCATCACCACCTCTTCCAGAAAAACAATAATGCGCCCAGACCTTTTCCAAATGCGATTCCAATCATCACCGCTGCAATCCCTCTTACCATACGGATTCTCCTGATAAAGATCGGAAACAGATCCAGCATTTCCGTCAAAGCCATTGCCCAGCAGCCCACAAAGATTCCTCCGAACAGTCCCATAACCGGAAGCAGACAGCCTGCGAACGGAACCGCCGGATGATACACAGAAATAACGGCGCCCAGGCTTCCTCCGGCTGCAACCGCATCTTCATATAACATAACCTGTTCTCCTGTATGTGTCCGGTCGGCAAAGTCCGATATCACACCCAGGCCTATGATAAAAGAAAAAAGTCCGCCTGCCGCCGTAATCCCTGCACTAAATCCCAGTAGTGCCAGACATATGTTTTTCGCCAACATCCAGTTCTTTCTCCTTTCTGGAATATGTCTCTACCAGCGTTGTCTGTATATCATTCTCGTAAAGACGCATCTCCACCTCCATCGGTGTCGGATCTACAGACAATCGTTTTTTTCCGAAATGATTGAAGAATGTCAGAATTCCTATCACAATACCAATACAGTATGTGAACTCCAGGATTGTAAATCCATCTGACTTTGTACCAGTTAAAAGTTCATATACCTGTCCAAACATTCTGGTCACACCTACATCATTATTGAATGCCATTGTTGAAAATGCTGCACCAAAGAAACTGATCAGTACTACAGCCACAATCTTAACGCCATGGATGATCCCGCCTTTTCCATCCTGCTCCTCATACGTCACGATAAAATCCGTTTCTCCGATATTTTCTACTGCTGCATCCGGATAGATCTCATGGATCTTCTGTATCACTTTCAGAAGTGATACCACTGTTCTACGCTGTCTCTTATCATCCGGATGATGAAAGGTCAGCAGATGAATGCTCCGGATCCTGGCAAGCATTGCCGGGTCTGTACACTCTATCTTCAGCACATCACCGATCATCACGGATGTCTTTGCCACCTCAACATTCCGGTCTGCCTTTATATATACAGTGCCTGCCTTCCCTGCCATCTTTCTTCACCTCCGTTTTTTCATCCTGATAGTATACCGTCTTCTTTACCAACGTTCCTTCATTTACTCCGTGACTGCCTTTTACATCATGAAAATAATAAATAAATCCTATGATCACTGCTGCTGTAATAACAAAGATCAGGCACATCCTGATCTTCTTTCTGCCTTCTTCCAACATTCTCACCCTTTCTTCCCATGCTTTCTTTTACCGGATCTCATGAGTTAGTATGCCGGATTCTGACAATTCTATGCATGGATTCCATACATAGAATCGATCCTTAACGTGCCTGTTATAACTTCTCTCTTAAATTTTTTAATATCTTCTTTTCCATTCTGGATACCTGAACCTGTGAAATTCCAAGTTCTTTTCCTACCTGTGTCTGTGTCTTTTCCGAAAAATATCGTAGATAGATCAGCTTTCTCTCGTCCTTATCCAGATTTTTCAGCAGTTCTTTCAATAGCAGATGATCTACAACTCTTTCTTCTGCCGCATCAGCCTGACCGACTTTCTCCATCAATGACATTTCCTGTCCTTCTTTTTTACAGACAGGTCTGTGCAGTGATTCCACATCCGTACATGCATCCATTGCCATCGTCAGTTCTTCCGGTGCGACCTTTAAATCTTCTGCAATCTCTGCAACCGACGGCTCTCTTCCCAGCTCTTTTCCGAGCCTTTCCTGCGTCTGATACGCTTTGTATGACAGTTCTTTCAGTGAACGGCTGACCTTGATCATTCCGTCATCTCTCAGGAACCGCTTGATTTCACCGCTGATCAGCGGGACTGCATAAGTTGAGAATTTCACTTCAAAACTCAGATCGAACTTGTCAATTGCTTTCAGCAGTCCGATCGTTCCGATCTGGAACAGGTCTTCCATTTCTGTTCCGCGCCCTGCAAAGCGTCTTACGATACACCAGACCAGTCCCGTATTTTCCTCCACAATCTGTGCTCTTGCTTCGTCATCCCCTTCGTGAGATTTCTGAATTAAAGCGATTGTGTGTCCATATCTTTCGTCCTTTTCCGATTGTCTTTTTCATTTTCACAATGGTTCCTTTTCCCGGTTCGGAACTCACTTCAACCTGATCCATGAATGCTGTCATAAAAGAAAATCCCATTCCTGACCGGTCAAGCTCCGGCCTGGTGGTAAATAACGGCTCCATCGCTTTTGTCACATCTTCGATTCCTTTTCCATGGTCTTCCACTTCTATCTCCAATGTGTCTTCACAGGTTGTACATCGGAGGAATATCTTCTCCACCCGGCATTCATAGCCATGAATCACCGCATTCGTCACAGCCTCCGACACAGCCGTTTTTACATCTGCAACTTCCTCAACTGTCGGATTCAGTGATGTCATAAATGCTGCAACGGCAACTCTGGCAAATGATTCATTCGAGGAATAACTGTCAAAAATAATCTGCATTTCATTGGTATTTTCCATTTTATTTCTCCTCCTCATATATCTGCATGATTTTTGTTACCCCTGACATAGTCAGGATCTTACGGATCCGTTCGCTGGTATGTACCGCACAGACTTCGCCGCCCAGCATATAGATTTTACGGTAACGTCCCATGATTACTCCGATTCCCGAACTATCACAGAATTTCGTATCTGCAAAATCAAAGATCACATACCGGATATGATTATGTTCAATCAGATGATCGGATTCCTTTCTTATCTCTTCCGCATTGTGATGATCCAGTTCCCCCGGTAAAAATATAGTCAGATAATTCTCCTGTACCTGACTACTTCATGTTATAACTCCCCATTTACATCTTTCTATTATTTTGCATAGTGCATAAACCAAAAAAGGACATACACCTCTTACGTGTATATCCTTCTCCTTTTGTATTTCTGCCATTTCTATACCAGGACAATCCATATCCTAGTTATTATTCTTCTTACTCTTCTGTGCATTCTGCGTATCAAGTGCTTCCTGTGCATCGGTCGCAGCCTGTGTTCCCTCATGCTCTTCTATGATCTTCTGATAATACGCATTCGCCTTATCCTGCTCACCCTGTTTTTCATAAGACTGCGCAAGCAAAAGCATGGCCTCTCCGTCCTGGTATCCCTCATCCATCTGTACCACCTGCTCCAGATTTGTTACCGCCGTATCATAATTTGCCACTTGATAATTCTTCTGGGATGTTGCATACAGGCTTTCACAGACTTTTGGATAAATCTTCTCTGTCAGACTGTCATATTCTTCTTTTCCGGATGTGCCAAGTGTACCTGCATTAATCTTCAGCAGTTCTTCTGCCAGCGCAGAATTACTCATATCTCCGGTTGAATAATGCGATACAACCGTCATCAGTGACTCATAACTTGACTTTGTCACCTCCGCAGTCTGTTTCTGTTCCTCTGCAGCTTTGGTATCTGTACGGTATGTTTCCAGTTCTTTTTTCAGTGCACTGATCTGTGACTTCTGCGTCGCAATCTGATCACTGAACTTCACCGTCTGCTTGTTCACCTTGCTCTGTCTGGATGCAGATACTGCCGGCATGACCAGGAAAGCCATAACCGCAACTCCGACAGCTACACCAATTGCAATATTTATCATTGTGTGCAATCCGACATTATCCTTAAGACCGGATGCGACAGGCTGGATGATCGTTTCATTTCCGATATTATAAGTTACCGTCTGTCTTCTTTTTTTCTTCTTTCCTGTATCTTTATCATCGACCAGGCGCACATTCCTTGACTTCCGCACCTGATTCAGTTCATGCATATAACGCATGGTGATATCATCTGTCTTGTCCAGCTTGTGTGCGATCCGGATATTCTTTCTCGCCTCAGAATACTGTTCATCCATAATGTAAAGCAGTGCCAGAAGCTGATATGCTTTCACATATGTCGATGCATCTCAATTGCTTTCTTAAGCTGGAGTACAGCCAGATCCTCACAGCGCTGATAACAGTAATCCAGTGCCTGATTGTATCTTTTGATCGCCTGATTGATCTGATCCAACTCGTCTTTTTTCTCTTTTATCTTTATAATATAATAATTGGCAATGTTCTCTTTCGGCTGGAGATTCTTGCTTAACACCCATTCCGTCAGTGCTTCTACCACATCACCTCTTCCGTAATAGACAAGTCCCAGAAGATTTCTCGATGCGATGTTATCTCTGTTATATTGTAAACTCTTTTTCAGCGACGTGATTGCTCCGGTCAGATCCCGGATGTTCGCTCTTTTAAGCCCGTCATTATACCAGTAGTTCGACTGATACGCCAATTTTGTTGTATAATCCATATACTTCCCTCTATATTTCCGTTACTGTTCATACAGCGCTGAGACTTTCCATTCCGGAATTCTTCCCTGTGAACTGTAACCGCTTTTCTTTGCCGCAGTTTACTGTGGATCGTCCTGCTTCGTCTGTTCGATCACTTCTCTTAAAAGATCTGTCATATCTGTCAGATCATCCTGGTAAATCGCATCTCCCAGTTCCTCTACTTCCAGACTAGGCTGGAATTTCTTTAATTCTTCTTCAAAATCAAGCATCTATGGCACCTCCTGCCAGTAACTTTTTTATCATCCCTACAAGGTATAATGAACCAAGACAGTATATCTCTCCTGACTCCCCCCCGTTTATCCAGTGCCGTTCTGACGGCATCTTCCAATCGTTCTTTACAGTACACCGGTCTGTCTGTATACCGGCGGAAGATATCTGCAAGTTCCTCAACCGGAACACCTCTCTCGTCTTCGATCTGTGTGACGATATATGCTTTCACATCCAGATTCCCGCACAGGTATTCTATCATCTCATCGTACTTCTTATCCGATACTGCGGAAAATAATAATATCATCTCACCGCGTTCAGACTCATCCAGTGCCTTTACGCTTTCTACAAACGCCTGCATTGCACCCGGATTATGCGCACCGTCTACTGTGATATGTGCTCCGATCCGTTCCATACGTCCTTCCCAGTGAAGCTGTGCAAGTACCTGCTTCCACCGATCCACATGTATCTCTTCTCCCGCAAGCAGATATTCCGACGCTTCCAGTGCAAGTTCTGCATTCATCGCCTGATAGCATCCGCACATCGGCACCTGAAAGATAACATCTTTATCATACGCACTCCGCCTGGAAAATGCAATATATTTCCGGTGAACTTCCCGGATTTCATACGCATGATTCGTGACTTCTCTACAATATACGCCCAGTTCTTCTGCTTTGGTCCGGATTACTTCTGCCGCCTCTTTATTACTTCCGTCAAAGAATACCGGAACTTTTGGCTTAATGATTCCGGCTTTTTCAACTGCGATCTTCCTGATCGTATCACCAAGAATCGCCGTATGATCCAGACTGATAGACGTAATGATGGACAGTGCCGGCTTCTCAACCGCATTTGTTGCATCCAGTCTTCCACCCAGTCCGGTCTCCAGGATAATATATTCTACATCTGTTTCTGCAAATGCAGTCATCCCCATTCCGAATAAAAATTCAAAATAAGACGGATGTTCGATTCCATCTTCCACCATCCGGCGGACTGTTTTTAAAACCTTGCGGAATACTTCAAGAAATGTCTTATTATCTATCTGTACATTATCCATCCGTATCCTTTCATTTACAGATACAAGATGAGGGGATGTAAAGAACCCGGTTCTCTTCCCTCTGCCATAAGTATGGCCTGTAAGTATGCACATACAGACCCTTTTCCATTGGTTCCGGCAACGTGGACGATTTTCCTGTCCACTGCCGGATTCCCTAATCTTTTTAAAAACAATTTTGTGTGCTCCAGCGTATGTTTTTTTGTAAATTTCGGAATTTCTTCGATATACGCGGCTGCCTCTTCATATGTGAACACTTCTGGTTCTTTTTTATTTAACATCATATTCCTGATCACCCAAGATTTGTTCTTATCGGTTGCTGTAGCTTCCTGTTTTACAAGCTGTCCGTTCTGATAAGTATATTTATCTGACATCCGGAAGATTGTATCACTGGAACCAACCTGTCCGACCTGTATTACATCTCCGTCTTGTAATTCTGTCTCTGATAGATTAATACGTGTATTATTCAGGAAACTGCTCTTCTGCTTTTCTCCATTCACATATACGCGGCTGTATTTTGTAAAGTTCTCGCCGTACAGACTATATCCGCTGCTAAGCTGCGGAACAATACTGCTCAATGACACATCACGGATTCCCATTACCATATGCCCTTCCGAGATCGGAGGATGATTGTTATAAACGTACTGCTTTCCATACAGGATATCATACTGCAAAAGTTCCAGGTCTGAAAGATAATTCTTCGTTCCTTTTCTCTGCTGATGGTAATTGAACACTGTACCGGAATGAATATCCAGTCTGTTCAGGATCTCTGACATCAGCTGGTAAGCAGGAATATTCTTGTCCTGTTTCTGAAGTCCGACATTGTCCAGATCACATAATTTGTATTATATAAATAACGGCTCTTTAAGTCTTCTGCTTTCAGTCCCATGGTTGGAAGATGATCCCCATAAAATACAACTACAGACGGTTCCTTTCTTGCTTCCACTGCCTTGATCAGATCACCAACAAACTGATCCATCTCATAGACCTGATTCACATAATATTCCCATTTATTTTTTAGTGCTTCATCTTCAATTCCTTCAACCTTGATCTTTGGATTTTCGATCACCTGCGTCTCCGGATAGTTTCCATGTCCCTGGACACTGACAGTGAATACAAAGTCTTCCTGATCTGATGTATCCATGGCTTCCATGATATGCTGTGTCAGGATCTCATCCTTCGCCCAGCCGTTCTCTGTCGTCTGAAGGACATTCATGAACTCCTTACTGGTAAATGTATCAAATCCCATATTGTTAAAGACATTGGCACGGCTATAGAAGTTACCCGTATTATCATGCAATGCATGTGTCCCGTATCCAAGTGCGGAAAGTGCGGTTGCAGCACTCTCTGTCGGATGTTTCTTCGAGTATGTCTTATATGGATATTCTCCCGGTCCGAAGTAACGGAGATTCATTCCTGTCAGTACTTCAAACTCTGTATTTGCCGTACCGGCTCCCACCGACGGTACCTTGAAATATCCGGATGAATAATTCTGGTATAAATTATGCAGGTTTGGACACGCATCTTCAGATGTGGTAAAGAACTCTGCATTTGCCACATCAAAATATGACTCCAGCTGTACTACAATAATATTCGGAAGTTCATCGGAAGAACGGCTTGTTGTGCTCTTATTCAGCTCTCCGTTTTTATTGATCTTTGCCATTTTTTTCTTTGTGTACCCGTTTGCTCACTGATTCCAGTATTGAACAGACTCGCCGAAAAACAATATGGAAGACCGTAATCTTCATAGGCAAATGCAATATTTCCAAAATACGTAGATACTACTCTTTTGTCTATTGCTGCATTCGTGACAAATGTGTAAAGTATGCAGCACACAACAATTCCCAACAGCGATGCTACGTGGTGTATCTTTCCTGTATACTGTCCGCCGCGTCTCCACATCGAGACCAGCCCAAACCACAAGCGCAGCTGCTCCGATAGCGATCACAACGACTTCAAAGCCATTACAATAGTTATTGATCAGCGCGATTCCGTCTCCTGCGATCTTAAGATCCTGTGCATTAAATGGTGTAACCCTCTTTAGCAGGATATATCCATTGGCAATTCCGAGGATAATCCACAATGCGCTGATAATGATACGGACAAATATCCTTCGCTTGAACAGATATACAATAGAAAAGGTTACGAAGATCATAAACGCATTGTACAAAAATACCAACGGTGTTCCTGTCATATAGTTCCAGGCAGCGGCGAGCGAATGTCTGGAAATTGCTTCTATTGTAAAGTTAATGATGCACGCAAGCAGTGCATGAAATATCAAAGAGAATCGGTTCATGAATGCATAGACCGGCTGCATCTTCTTTGCAAATGCACTGTTACGTCTTGCTTCCAGTATTCTCTCGCGTCGTTCATGTCTGCCTTTCCAGTATGCAATGACATCCTCTTTCTTCAAATTTCTTATTTTGCGGATTTTCCCCTTGATATCCGGTTTCTTTAACTGAAATTTTTTCATATAATCCCCTTTGATATCTAATCCGCAGCTATCCTGTTACTGATAACTGCGGAAATATATGATTGTCTATAGGTTTTAATATTTATAACTTTCTTCTCTTAAGACTGTTTTGCTTTTAATCCTTCCAGCCTTTCTTTTACCTGAGCCATCATCTGCTGATAAGTTTCCAGTTTTTTCTCTTTCTTCCTGAACCTTTGCAGCCGGTGCTTTACTTACAAATTTTTCGTTATTCAGCATTCCGTTTGAACGTGCGATCTCTTTTGTCAGTCTTTCCTCTTCTTTTGTCAGACGTTCGATCTCCTGTTCAAAATCGATCAGCTCTTCCAGTGGAAGATATACCGTTGCATCCGGAACTACAATAGATACTGCGTCTTCCGCAATGCCTTCTGTCGTCTTCTGAAGTACCAGTTTGTTCAATGCTGCCATATTCTGAGCTGCATTACTTAACATTGCAAGTCCTGATCCGAGCTGTTCATCTTCACATACAACATAAGCAGTTGCTTTTCTTGAATTTGGAACATTCATCTCTGCACGTACGTTACGGATACCGCGGATGATCTCTTTGTAGTGATCAACAATGTTCTCTGCAATTGGGAAGTTCCAGTCTTTTTCATATACCGGCCAGTCAGACATCATCAGTGACTCTTCTTCCGGTACCAATTTGCTGTATATTTCTTCTGTAACGAACGGCATATATGGATGAAGCAGTTTCAATGATTTTTTCAATACTTCTTTTAATGTCCATAATGCATCGTTTGCCCCCTGTGGATCTTCCTCTGCATGATAGATACGGTATTTTGCAATCTCAATGTACCAGTCACAGAACTCATCCCACATGAAGTCGTATATCTTGGAAAGTGCGATACCAAGTTCGAACTTGTCCATATTTTCTGTTACATCTTTTACAAGGTTGTTGCACTTGGACATGATCCATCTGTCAGCCGGACGGACAGTAAAGTCAGCCGGTTTTTTCAGTTCTTTATCGCCCAGATTCATCATAATAAATCTGGAAGCATTCCATACTTTATTTGCAAAGTTACGGCTTGCTTCTACACGTTCATTATAGAAACGCATATCATTACCAGGTGCATTACCTGTCATTAATGTCATACGAAGTGCATCTGCACCATACTGATCGATGATCTCCAACGGATCGATACCATTTCCAAGGGATTTACTCATCTTGCGTCCCTGTGAGTCGCGGACCAGACCATGAATAAATACTGTATGGAACGGTGCTTTTCCAGTATGTGCATATCCTGAGAATACCATACGGATTACCCAGAAGAAGATAATATCATAGCCTGTTACCAGAACATCTGTCGGATAGAAGTAATCCAGATCCTCTGTCTTATCCGGCCATCCGAGTGTTGAGAATGGCCACAGTGCTGAACTGAACCATGTATCCAGTGTATCTTCATCCTGTGTAAAATGTGTGCATCCGCATTTCGGGCATTTCTCCGGTGCGCCGTGTCCAACTACTACTTCACCACACTCGTCGCAGTAATAAGCCGGAATTCTGTGTCCCCACCAGATCTGACGGGAAATACACCAGTCACGGATATTCTCAAGCCAGTGCAGGTAGATCTTATTGAAACGTTCCGGAACGAATCTTAAGTCGCCGTTCTTGATCGCTTCAATCGCTGGTTTTGCAAGGTCTTCCATCTTAACGAACCACTGCTGCTTGATCATTGGCTCTACGGTTGTGTGGCAGCGGTCATGTGTTCCTACATTATGTGAATGTGGAACCACTTTTACCAGGTATCCCTGCTCTTCCAGATCAGCTACCATCGCTTTTCTTGCTTCGTAGCGGTCCATTCCGGCATATTTTCCGCCGTACTGTTCGTTGATCGTTGCATCATCGTTCATGATATTGATTTCTGGCAGGTTGTGACGTTTTCCAACTTCGAAGTCGTTCGGGTCATGTGCCGGTGTGATCTTAACCGCACCTGTTCCGAACTCTTTGTCTACATAGTAATCGGCAACGATTGGGATTTCTCTGTCTGTCAGAGGCAGTTTACACATCTTTCCTACGATGTCTTTGTATCTTTCATCATCCGGATGAACTGCGATCGCAGTATCTCCAAGCAATGTCTCCGGACGTGTCGTTGCGATCTCCAGATAGTCATCTGTTCCAACGATTGGATACTTGATATGCCAGAAGAATCCGTCCTGCTCCTCATGTTCAACTTCTGCATCAGAAAGAGAAGTCTTACATACCGGACACCAGTTGATGATTCTGGAACCTTTGTAAATATATCCTTCGTTATATAATTTGATGAATACTTCTTCTACCGCCTTGGAACATCCTTCGTCCATTGTAAAACGCTCTCTGTCCCAGTCGCAGGATACACCTAATTTTTTAAGCTGTCCCTCGATCGTTCCGGCATATTCTTCTTTCCACTGCCATGTTCTTTCCAGGAATTTCTCTCTTCCTAATTCTTTCTTGTCAATTCCTTCTTCTTTTAACTGGTTTGTAACCTTAACTTCTGTCGAGATAGCTGCATGGTCTGTTCCCGGATCCAGAGTGCATTGTATCCCTGCATTCTCTTATAACGGATCAGAATATCCTGCAGTGTATTATCAAGGGCATGTCCCATGTGAAGCTTACCTGTAATGTTCGGTGGCGGCATTACTGTGGTAAATGGTTTCTTACTTCTGTCAACTTCGGCGTGGAAATATTTGTTATCACACCATTTTTCATATAACTTTGCTTCAATCGCTTTGGGATTGTAAGTCTTTTCCAGGTTTTCGCTCATAGTTTCCTCCTCATTTCACACTTTTTTCACATTTTTTTATTACATGAAAAAACCCTTTACATTACGTAAAGGGCGATTGTAGTCGCGGTACCACCTTCATTATACAGGAAAACTCTTCCCCATATATCTCATCTTATTCTTTAACGGGAACGACTCCGGGATGAACTACTACCGTCTTATCATATGTCTCAGGTTCACTCATCCGGCTCCGAAGCTACCTTCCTACGTCTCGTATTCCTTAAGTGTCTCTCAGCCGATGGATCACTCTCTCTGGTATGGACGAACTTACGTGTACTCCTCTTCATCAATGCCTTTACGTATAAACTACTGAATATGATAGCCATCGAATCCCCATTTGTCAAGGATTTTAGGGATTTTTCAGAAACTCTTAAGGAGTTACACCAGACCGAAACATTTCATAATGAAAAGCCATCCCGTTAACGTAAATGCACTGCACATCGTCGTCAGCATAACTACACTTGATGACACGACACCTTCATGTCCCATATTCTTAGCCATGACATAACTGCTGACCGTGGTTGCTGAACCAAGCATGACTAAGATTGCGATCAGTTTCTCTCTCCTGAATCCGATTACTACCGCAAGCGGCATGAACACTGCGACAAATCCCACTAATTTGATAAATGCGGCGATCACGGTCGGTTTGATCTTGCCAAACGCTTTCTTAATATCAAAGGTTGCTCCCATTGCCATCAGTCCCATCGGTGTTGCTACGCCGCCGATACTGCTGACCGCCTTATGTAAGATCACAGGCATCGGAAGTTTCAGCGCTGACCATAACAGACCTGCTGCAATACCGATGATGATCGGATTCGTAATGATACCGGTCAATGTTTTTTGAGCAGTGCTTTATCCATACCATTTTGTCCTGGTTTGAAAAACGACAGCACAACCACCGCCATAATATTATAAAGCGGTACACTTCCTATGATCATAAGTGGTGCCTGTCCGGAATTACCATAGATATTCTGGATAAATGCGATTCCCAAAAGCGCCGCACTGCTCCGGTAAGCCGCCTGGATAAATTCTCCCTGGATGTTTCTGTCTTTCAACAGGCAGGAGATTCCAATTGCGATCGTGATACTGATCAATGTAATAATAAAACAGAAAATTACGAATTTCGTATCCCACGCTTCCTTGATATCTACGACCGCCAGATCGCCGAATAATAATACCGGCAGTGGTATCCGGAAGACGAATTTGTTCATCTTATTGGCAAACTCTTCGTCCATCCACCCGATCTTATTGAAAAACAGTCCCAATACCATCATTAAGAAAATGGGAACTGTTGCATTTAAACTAAACACCAGATTGTCCATTATACATATCCTCTCTTGCTTTGAAATCAGAAAATATCTGACTCCTTATTCCAGATATTTTCTGATTTCAAAATATGCTTCATAGAGCTGCTCATACGATGTTCTGCAGTTTGCCGGACTGGTGGATGGTAACCCGATTGCCATAATCCCAGTCTTCGGATAACAGAACTTCTTATATAATTGGAACGCTTTCGTTCCCGTCGTAAAGATTGCTTTGATATCAGCACATTCAAGTATCCTGCTCATATCATTCGGCTGTGGATTGCGGATACTGCTGTCATCTGCTCCTTTGATATCACATCCAGCCAACACATCCCATACTGCAATACCATTTCTTAATGCAAATGTAATCTTATCTTCTCTTGTCTCCGGATACGCTTCTCCACAGACATCCGATACAACTTTCCAGAATCTGTTTCTTGGATGGCCGTAGTAGAAGCCGACTTCACGGGATTTCGGAGACGGCATGGTTCCGAGCATCAGGATTTTGGAATGTTCATTGTAGATTGGTTCGAAATTGTGGATGATATGTTGTGTTTCCATGTCTGAATCAGCTCCTATTCTTCAATCTTTAATGCAGCTTTACATATCTTTTTATAACATGCAATTCCATACTTCAAAATTTTGGATTTTTATCTGTCATCTTTCCAGCTCACGATCAGCCTGCAAGCAGGAATACCACTCCTGCTCCGGCAGAGATACATCCCATCCAAAGGAATGCCTTCAGATTCACATCAATCGTACGTCCAAGTATTCTGTCCGTCAGTAAGCTGAGTACCTTATTTCCCATAAGTCCGATTCCCGGAGCAAAAATAATACCGCAGATCAGACCTTCTACACCAAGCGAAAAGAGACCTCTGTATCTTGGATAGCCCAGTAGAATCGTCAGAACCGCAAGAATCAGGATTGCTGTTCCCGCTGCCACCCGGCACGGTATGGACAGTAATACAGTATAAAGCTTTGCAACCTTTCCCTGTACCGTACTGCTATCATTCATATTGTCATACAGGTTTGAAGCATAGCTGTTCAACACATCCTGCACATCAACCAGTTCTTCTTTCAACTGCTGTTTCATCATTGCCAGCATATCGTCACTTAATTCCGGATTCGTATCCTTAATTTCCTGCATACTGTCATCCAGAATCCGATTCAGTTCTTTTGTTACATCTACGTCTTTGTACGCTTTTCCGCTGGAGAGATCCTCTGTTATCTCGTTCATGACCTTTTGTGTAATTGCCTGTACTTCTCCGTTTTTCTCGATCTTGTTCTGTATCTTTGCGATCCATTCCGTATCATCCGCTCCTGCATAACCGAATACCGCATCCATCATCCGGTGTGAAATTGCAGTATCGACTCCTGCCTGACTGATTGCATCCACCAATACCTTTTTTTGCCAGAAAACTTGATCCCAATACCGTTACACTTATGATAAACAACAGTCCGATCAGTACATTTAATATTCTTTTGCCAATTCCCATAATTTGTTTCCTTTCCTTTTTATTTATGCTGCCACACTACATTCCAAAGTTTCCAATGAATTTATTGTCTACTCTTATTAATTAGTATGATATACTATATGGAGATGATTATCAACAACCAGCAATTAAAGGACAACTATAAATGAATACAGATAACCAAAATCAAAAAAGTTTCATTGATAAATTACACAAGGAACATACACTTACCAAAGAAGAATGGATCACACTGATCGAGGGTCGCACTCCGGAACTTTCCGAATATCTCTTTTCCCTGGCCCGTGAGGAACGTCATCGCTATTACGGACACGACGTGTATGTCCGCGGTCTGATTGAATTTACTAATTATTGTAAAAATGACTGCCTTTACTGCGGCATACGGAAAAGCAACGGCAACGCACACCGTTACCGGCTGACGGAAGAAGATATCCTGAAATGCTGTCACGAAGGCTATGAACTAGGCTTCCGTACCTTTGTCTTACAGGGTGGAGAAGACGGCTATTATACAGATGAACGCATCACCACCTGATCCGTATGATCAAAGAACGTTACCCTGACTGTGCCATTACACTTTCCATCGGTGAAAAATCCAAAGAAAGCTATCAGGCTTACTTTGATGCAGGTGCCGACCGTTATCTTCTGCGGCATGAGACTTATAATCATGAACATTATCGAAAGCTTCATCCGGCAAATCTCAGTCCGGAACACCGACAGCAATGTCTGTGTGACTTAAAGGACATCGGTTACCAGATTGGCTGCGGCTTCATGGTCGGATCTCCTTACCAGACTGCAGAACATCTTGCGGAAGATATGCTTTTTATGAAAGAACTGAATCCACACATGATTGGAATCGGTCCGTTCATCCCACACCATGATACCCCATTTGCCGGAGAAGCTGCGGGAACACTGGAGCTTACCTTATATATGCTTGGTCTGATTCGTCTGATGATTCCAAAGGTTCTGCTTCCGGCCACAACCGCACTTGGAACCATCCATCCGAAAGGACGTGAACTCGGAATCCTTGCCGGAGCCAATGTCGTAATGCCAAATCTCTCACCGACGGAAGTCCGGAAAGATTATCTTCTATATGATAATAAAATTTGTACCGGAGATGAATCCGCCCAGTGCAGACATTGTCTGGAAATGCGGATGAAATCCGTTGGATATCAGGTTGTAACAGACCGTGGAGATTCCCTGAATATTTAATCATTGAAACAATACCGCAGATTCATACAGTTTTAACATTTTTATATGGTCAGCTTTACACATAGCTGTCAGAAAGCGAGGAATACATCATGAGTTTAAACAGCACCCCCTCTTCAGAACGTACACATATCGGAATCTTTGGCAGGCGTAATGCCGGAAAATCAAGCCTGATCAATGCACTTACCGGACAGAATCTGGCAATCGTATCCGATGTACGCGGAACCACGACCGATCCGGTGTTCAAAGCCATGGAACTACTTCCGCTTGGTCCGGTTGTCATGATTGACACTCCAGTCTCGATGACACAGGAGAACTCGGAAAACTTCGTATCCAGAAAGCCTATCAGTCTTGAACAAGACAGATATTGCTGTACTTGTAGTTGATGGAACCACCGGAATCACCCCACAGGACAATGCAATTCTTACACGTATACAGGATAAAAAATCCCTCTCCTGCTCGTCCTCAATAAAGCTGATCTGGTATCCGAACATGTACACCAGGAAATGATCGTATCCACACACCTGAAATATAAGATTCCTCTGGAAAATATTCTGTGGACCAATACCACAGAACATCTTCATATTCATGAACTGAAGGAACGGCTCGGATCTCTGGTTCCTTCTGAGGATTCTTCCAGATTCATTGTGCGTGATCTTGTAAAACCCGGGGATTTTGTCGTGCTGGTGGTTCCGATCGACTCGGCGGCACCAAAGGGAAGACTGATTCTTCCGCAACAGCAGACGATCCGTGATCTTCTCGATGCCGGTACAACTGCCATTGTGGTAAAAGAGACGGAACTTAAGAGTACTCTGGACTCACTGGGCAAAAACCTGCGCTTGTGATCACCGACAGTCAGGCATTTAAAGAAGTTGACAAAGATACACCTTCTGATATCCTTTTAACTTCATTTTCTATCCTTTTTGCAAGATACAAGGGGAATCTGGAAACAGTTGTCAGAGGCGCACGTGCATTAGACACACTGGAAGACGGAGATACCATTCTGATCAGCGAAGGCTGCACCCACCATCGTCAGTGTGACGATATCGGTACTGTCAAACTGCCTCGCTGGGTATGCGAATATACCGGAAAAGACGTGTCCTTTGAATTTACCAGCGGAACCGAATTTCCTCTGGATCTGACCCGCTATAAGATAATCATCCATTGTGGTGGATGTATGCTGAACGAGCGTGAGATGAAATACCGCCTGAAATGTGCCGATGATGCAGATATCCCGATCACAAATTACGGCACTGTGATTGCATACATGAAGGGAATTCTGGAACGGAGTATCGAGATATTCCCACAATTACGAAAATAAACGAACGCTTTATATAAAGGAGATTTTTATGCAGATCAGAAAAGCGACAATGAATGACCTCCCGGATATCCTTGCAATCTATGCCTATGCCCGGGAATATATGAAAGAACATGGAAACCCTGACCAGTGGAAGGACAACTATCCTCCGTTAGAACTGACTACACAGGACATCCGTTCCGGCTGCTTACATGTCTGTATCATCCGGGCAAATGACCGGGAACGGATTGGCGGTGTATTCTATTTTCATCCGGAAGAAGATCCCGATTATCTGAACATTGACGGTTCCTGGTTGAATTCCTGCCCTTACGCCGTTGTTCACAGAGTTGCCACAGCACCGGACACGAAAGGCATTGCCACCTTCTGCCTGAACTGGGCTTATGAACAGTTTCCAAATATTAAGATTGATACACACGATGATAATATCCCGATGCAGCATCTGCTCGCCAAATTAGGCTTCACATGCTGTGGGCATACTACATTGAAAAGCGGTGATAGCCGCCTGATCTATCAGAAAGCTGAATAAACTCAGCAGAGAGCAGCAGTTACACAGGGATAATTTTTTGGCTTTTACTGTGCTAACACCTTCTCAACCTCTTCTATCGGAAGTCTTATTGCTCACTTTAGATTTCCTACAGATTATCTTAAGATTTTTCATATTTTCTTTAGCCTTATAACACAAATTAGAAACATTTGCCATGTATTATATAATTATCAACAACAAAGAAGTCACTCAGGTATCAGAAATATGAAGCAACTTTTATCTGATCTGGCTTCGCCTAAAAAATCCTTCGGTTATTTAATAAAAGCTAACAACCGAGTTTATATATATCATTTTTCTTTTTCATAACTTTTTTCCTTTTGGGCATCCGGTGTGGATGCCCATTTTTAATACTGGCATGCGGACAAGCATCTGCTATTCTTTATTCTTTTCCAGCGAATAACTCTCTATTTTCACTTTCCTGTTTAAGATTCCCTTCTCCCAGATCATCAGATGAATCTGATAACCGATACTGTCTTTTGCAATCTCGAATGGTTCTTCTCTTAAAATAACAGAATCTTTTCCTTCCTTTTGCAATTGCTGTATTGTTCCGGCACTGCAGGATAACAGCAGTAATTAAGCGGCGGAAAATCCACCAGCATCGCAAGCTTTCGTTCCTCTGGTGTACAGTATTCCTCTCCCAGATAATCATACTTGTCTCTCATGATTGCCAGACGGTATTCCAGCTGCCGCAGATATTCATAATCCTTCATCCAGAAATGTCCGATCTCCCCATAATCATACAGATGGACATCTGTCAACAGATCTTCGAAAAATATCGTGACGACTGAATCTCCCTGATGGACCACAAGAATGTACTCCATATCTTCAAAACTCATCGATGCCGATATCTCTCCTTCATAGTCCGGTCTGTATTCCCCTGTCATTCTGGCATTGTGAAATACAAGAAAGCTTTCCACCGCATCATTCATCAGATATACCAGTCGGATATCCAGTTGCCCTGAAATTGATCGCTCCGGAAAAATCAGCTCAAACTGTTCCTGTTCCAGAAGCTCTTGCAACATTACAAATGCATCCACTATTCTTTCTCTCCTTCATTTGCCTCTTCAACCACAACTTCCGGTTCCACTTCCCCATGATCTTCTACATAATCAAATCGCAATACCGCCTGCGGCCAGTTCAAACTGATCCTTGCATTCTTCTGCTTTTCTTTTCCGGCTTTCTGAATCAGCTCCAGAAGTTCTTCCAAAACAGCTTTCGTCAGATAACCGCCCCGCCAGTGAAACGTAAATACTCTTCCTTTTTTTGCGGTCTGTAATGCTCTTCTATATACATCTTCTGTCTTTGTAAACGACAGTTTCTTCTCTTTATAATAGAAATGGTCCCCTTCTTCGCACTTTGGTGCCGGAGCGATCAGCGGCTCATGATCTCTGAAAATGCTTTTATCATCCAGGTTGAAATAGTCGTAGCGGATTTCTTTTTTGTCATTTCCGAGTGTATTGTCAAATGTCGCATCCAGATGATAATAATTTCCACCAATTCTCACAATGTTCCAAGTATGACGGTATTTGATTCCTTTCTCCGGATTGTTACCGCAGACTGCGATCATACACCAGATCCCGAGTGCATCGCACAGCACTTCACTGATTTTGCAATTCCTTCACAGACCCCGACACCCTGTCCGAGCGGTCCGATGATCTCATGGGAATATGACTTTTTTAATTTATCATAGTGTTACATTTTCACAGATGAAATCATGTACATATTTTCCTTTTCCCATTCGGATTTATCTTTTACCGGTCTTGCAAGCTTTTCTACTCTGGACTTCAGTGCTTTCTGATGTTCCTTTATTTTGTTTTTATCAAATAAATATTCCGGGATAAAAATGAAATTGGGCGAATCCGGATAATACTTGTACTTATACCCGGTTGCCAGAAGATTTCCGGATGATCCAGACGCAGGCGGAAGAATACATTATAAAGTTCCTCCGCCTCCATTCCTGGAATCTGTATTGAATCTGAGATTTCAAGCAGTCCCTGCCGAATTGCATGATAGGTGCCTGCTGTACTTTGTTCATCTTGCTATAATAATATGGTTCCACGATCATCTCTCCATTTTTATCTTTTTAAATCTGAACCCATTATAGCAAATTTTCACATATTTTGTATATTTCATATCCATTATGTATTTTGTAGCGGTTGTAAATTTTATATAGATTCTACATTTTTCGTCGCCACAATATCCACACCGGTACCGGCCACATCCTTCACCAGTACATCTCCGATATATACCGGTGCCGGAACTTCCACACTCTTCAGTGCTTTCACACATTCGAAGATTTTTCCTTTCGGAATATCTTCCTTTGTCTTCACCGATACCATATCCGCATCACCGCCGGATACTCTTACCGTAGAAGTTACGATTCTGGTCGGATTGGTCACTTCTTTTCTTGCATATACGTCTCCTCGTTTGCAGGTATTTCCTGTTACACTGATCACTTCACCGGCTTCCATTGTCACGATCAGAGGGCAGCCCATCGGACAGCCGATACATGTCAGTTCTCTCGTTGTTACTGTTCCCATCCTCTACGCCTCCTCTATCTTTACTGTAATTGTCTTAAGACCCGGATACTTCATAAGCTGTTCTTTCGTAAGTTTAATCTGCTCCATCTCTCCCGGTGCAACAACCGGACGTTTCTTATGTATCACACGTTCTTCATTAAAATATACACTCACATAACAGTTCTTGTATACACCGCCCACACGGAAGCGCACCGTAAGATTCTCATCCATATGAACCGGATTAATGGTACTTGGAACTGTATAACGCACGCCTTCTACCGGATTCAATACAATCTCCGCTGCCTCTTCCCCGCTATATTTATCCTTATCGTCTGTATCTGCCTGTAAGTTCTTCACATATTCTGCTGCATTTCTTCCCGCAGTCTTCGCTTCTTCCGACACAAAATCCACCAGGTCATGTACATGCAGTACATTTCCACATGCAAATACACCTTCGATATTAGTCTCCAGGCTTTCATTGACTTTTGGTCCGGATGTCACAGGATTCATATCTACGCCCATACCTCTGGATATCTCATTTTCCGGAATCAGTCCGCAGGAAAGTAATAACGTATCACAAGTGTATTCTTCTTCTGTTCCCGGAATCGGCTTTCCTTTACCGTCCACTTCTGCCAGTGTGATTCCTTCAACTCTTTCTTTTCCTTTGATATCTACAACCGTGTGGCTTAATTTCAAAGGAATATCATAGTCATTCAGGCACTGTACAATATTACGCTTTAAACCACCGGAATACGGCATCAGTTCTGCTACAACTTTGACCTTTGCACCTTCCAGTGTCATACGTCTTGCCATGATCAGCCCGATATCGCCAGAGCCTAAGATACAACTTCTCTTCCCGGCATATAACCTTCCATATTGACCAACCGTTGCGCTGTTCCTGCTGAGTAAATGCCAGCCGGACGATACCCCGGAATGTTCAATGCACCTCTGGAACGTTCGCGGCATCCCATAGCCAGGATTACTGCACCTGCCTGTATTTCAAATAATCCTTCTTCCCGGTTCATCGCTGTTACAATTTTATCTGAGCTGATGTCCATAACCATCGTATGTAATTTGTATTCGATCCCAAGATCCATTACCTGTTTGATGAATCTTCCGGCATATTCCGGTCCTGTTAGTTCCTCTTTAAATGTATGAAGACCGAAACCATTATGAATACACTGATTCAGAATTCCACCCAGTTCTTTATCTCTTTCCAGGATCAGAATATCCTGAATTCCATTTTCTCTTGCTGATACGGCCGCCGCAAGTCCTGCCGGGCCTCCGCCAATAATTACTATATCGTATGTTTTCATAATCTATCTTCCTTTTTCTATTACAGCTGATCCTTATTCGTTCCTGTGATAATTTGGGATTTTCCGCCGGATTTCGTGATCTCTGACATCGGAATATCCAGTTCTCTTGCCAGTATCTCCATCGTTCTAGGGGAACAGAAACCGGCCTGGCACCGCCCCATACCTGCTCTGGTTCTGCGCTTTACGCCGTCTAATGACTTTGCTCCAAGTGGTCTATGGATTGCATCGATAATCTCACCTTCTGTGATCATCTCACATCGGCAGATAATATTACCGTATGCCGGTTTCTCTTTGATCAATGTCACTCTTTCTTCTTTAGTCAGAGTGTTTGGATCCAGGATTCCTTTTCTTGTTGCAATGAAATTTTCTTTTTCTTCCAAATGAAGCTTTTCTTTCAAAATTCCCGCAACCATCTCCCCGATTGCCGGACTACTGGTAAGCCCCGGAGATTCAATTCCTGCACAGTCAATAAATCCTTTCGCATTTTCTACTTCTTCTATGATAAATTCATGTCCTTCTTCATGTGCACGAAGTCCTGCAAACGAAGTAATTACCTGACGCATCGGAATGTCTTTTACATTCTGTCCTGCTTTTGTAAGTACCTGATCCAGTCCTTCTCTTGTCGTATTCGTTCCTTCTTTTTCTTCTATATCGATCGCTGTCGGTCCAAGAAGGAGATTGCCGTGTGCAGTCGGTGTAACCAGAATTCCTTTTCCGAATTCATTTGGCAGAGCAAATATTGTCTTGCTCACATGTGCGCCTGCTGTTTTATCCAACAGACAATAATCACCTCTTCTTGGTGTGATGTGTATCTTCTTTTCACTGACCATATTGTGGAATTTGTCTGCATAAACGCCGGCCGCATTCACCACATATTTTGTCTTGAACACACCCTGATTTGTGTAAATTTCCCAGATACCATCCTTTTTTTCCAATTTCTGTACTTTTGTATCAAATTTGAATTCCACACCATTTTCACAGGCATTTTCTGCCATCGCAATATTCAATCCAAATGGACATACGATTCCGGCTGATGGTGCATAAAGTGCCGCATATACATTATCAACAATATTCGGCTCCATCTCGAGCACTTCTTCTCTGTTCAGGATCTGAAGTCCCGGAACACCATTTGCCACTCCTCTGTCATACAATGCCTGCAATTTATCCATATCTTCTTCTCTCAGACAGATTACCAGCGAACCGACTCTCTGAAACGGGAAATCCAGATCTTTCGATAACTGCTCCATCATTGCATTTCCGCGGACATTTAACTTTGCCATCAATGATCCTTCTTTTGCATCATATCCTGCATGTACAATTCCACTGTTGGCTTTTGACGTTCCACAGCAGACATCTTCTTCTTTTTCTAATACACATACCTTTACTTTATAACGGGACAACTCCCTTGCTGCTGCAGAGCCTGAGACTCCGCTTCCAATTATTATCACATCATACATATTTTTATCTCTCCTTATCTAATATCTGTATGATTTTTTGAAAAAGAGCCTGACAAGTAAACGCATCACGAATATGCGATTATCCTGTCAGGCTCTCTTCTCTCACGCCTCTTGTTCTATTTTTTGTTATTTTACCACGGAATAGCACCAAAAAGCAATACCGCAGCAACAGCTCCTATTACCGGACCTATTAATGTCACGATTCCATATCCCCAGTTTGAACTTCCTTTTCCCTTGATCGGAAGTACTGCATGCGCCAGACGTGGTCCAAGGTCTCTTGCCGGATTGATTGCATATCCTGTCAGCCACCGAGTGACATACCTATAGAAACGATGATTCCAAATACGATAAATTTGCCAAGTCCGTCTGTAAGTTCCGGAACATTTGCCATTCCTTTGATTGCAAATACAAGTATAAATGTTCCGACTGCCTCACTGAAAATATTCAGACCAAGATTCGGAATCGATGGTGCGGTACAGAATACTCCAAGCTTTGTTGCCTGGTCTTCGGTTGCATCAAACTGTCCTTTGAACAGAAGATATACAACTGCACCTCCCACAAATGCTCCCGCAAACTGTGCCACAATATATCCCGGAACCATAGACCATGCAAAACTTCCGTCGATTGCCAGCGCCAGTGTCAGTGCCGGATTAAAGGATGCTCCGGATGCAGCCCCAAATATGCATGCCGGCAGCATAACTGCAAGACCCCAGGCAATGGTGATCTGAACCGTTCCGCCGCCTTTCATTCCGGATTTATTCAGGTTCACATTCGCAACCACTCCGTCTCCAAGAATAATCAGTATCATTGTCCCCAAGAATTCAGCAATATAAGGTAACATAGAAAATTCCCCCTTTTTCTATCTATCTTTCTTTATTCAGTTTTTAATCTTCTTTCGCCCATCCATAAGCGTATTTTACGGCTTTGTTCCAGCCTTTGATCATCTTATTTCTCTGTTCGTCATCGATTTTTGGCTCGAATGTCTTGTCGATTGCCCAGTTCTTAATTACATCTTCTTTGCTCTCCCAGTATCCAACTGCAAGACCTGCCAGATAAGCAGCTCCCATTGCAGTTGTCTCTACACACTGCGGACGGTTTACCGGAGCATTGATGATATTAGCCTGTGTCTGCATCAGGAAATCGTTGGCACTTGCGCCGCCGTCAACCTTCAGTGCAGCAAGATCGATTCCTGAATCTGCTTTCATTGCAACAAGAACATCATTTACCTGATATGCCAGTGATTCCAGTGTTGCGCGGATAATGTGATATTTGTTCACGCCACGTGTAATTCCTACAATGGTTCCTCTTGCATACTGATCCAATGTGGTGCTCCAAGTCCTGTAAATGCAGGTACTACATAACATCCATTCGTATCTTTAACTTTCTTTGCCATATATTCAGAATCTGGTGCAGAATCAATAATACGAAGTTCATCTCTTAACCACTGGATCGCTGCTCCCGCTACGAAGATCGAACCTTCCAGCGCATAATTTACTTTGCCGTCTAATCCCCATGCGATGGTTGTAACCAGACCATTTTTAGAAAATACCGGCTTTTCTCCTGTATTCATCAGAAGGAAACATCCTGTTCCGTATGTATTCTTTGCTTCTCCGGCATTGAAACATGTCTGGCCGAATAAAGCTGACTGCTGATCTCCTGCTGCTCCTGCGATTGGGATCGGACCTCCAAGATAAGATGGATCTGCCTCTCCGTAGATGCAGCTTGATGGTTTTGGTTCCGGTAACATACATTTTGGAATATCCAGTTCTTTAAGGATCTCGTCATCCCACTCCAGTGTATTAATGTTAAATAACATCGTACGTGATGCATTCGAATAGTCTGTCACATGTGCTGCACCTTTCGTCAGTTTCCAGATCAGCCATGTCTCAACGGTTCCAAATAATAACTCTCCTCTTTCTGCTCTTTCTCTTGCTCCCGGCACATTATCAAGGATCCATTTCACCTTTGTTCCCGAGAAGTATGCATCAATGACCAGTCCTGTTTTTTCACGGAATTTGTCCGTTAATCCTTTTTCTTTTAAGGAATCACAATATTCTGATGTTCTGCGGCACTGCCATACGATCGCATGATGCACCGGTTCTCCTGTCTCTTTGTCCCAGACGATTGTTGTCTCACGCTGGTTTGTGATACCGATTGCTGCAATATCTTCTGCCTCTGCATTGATCATATTCATTGCTTCTACCGCAACACCAAGCATACTTGCCCAGATCTCATCTGCATCATGCTCTACCCAGCCCGGTTTTGGGAAATACTGTGTGAATTCTCTCTGTGCCACACTGCACATCTCACCTTTCTCATTAAACAGAATACATCTGTTACTGGTAGTTCCTGCATCCAACGCCATTACATATTTTGCCATATTCATTTCCTCCTGATTTTCGTTTCATTTTACTTGTTACTTTTTCGCATGCGTTCTATTTAAATCGCTTCCTCAAGCAATTAAATATTCTTTTTTCTCTTATGTAGTTATTACATCTTCCATACCTGATGATTGGTTGATGATACTGCAATTGCTCCGGCTGATAATGCAGCCATCACATCTTCTTTATCTGTGATCAATCCTCCTGCTATGATCGGTGTCCTCACTGAACCACAGATCCGTTTGATCACTCTTGGCATCACACCCGGAAGTACTTCTATAAAATCCGGTCTCACCATATGTTGTTGCTGTCTGATATTTTCAAATGCCATGGAGTCCAGCAGAAAATATCTGAGAACCGTATACATTCCAAGTTCTTTTGCTTTCTTGATCAGTGACGGCTTTGTTGATATGATTCCATCTGCTTCTGTATGTTCTTCCAGATATTCTACCGAAATTTCTTTCGGGCTGAGTCCGCTGATCAGATCTACATGTACCATCGCAACCTTTCCGGCATCTTTCACCCGTTTTACAATCCTGTCTATCGAACAGACATCTCCAAATAATATGAAAATCACCTGTATCTCTTCTATTGCACAACTTACTTCTATGTCTTCCATGTTCTTCACAGCCGCAATAATCGGATTATTGCAACCGCATCATAAAATATCTGATTCATTTTATCTGTCCTCATTCTACTTTGCTAAACTTTTTTGCTTTGCACTTATTCTATTACACTCTAAATTAATTTTCAAAAAAAAAGAGTGCGCCTAAAAAGTAATCATCCGATTACTTTGTATTCGCTCTCCTATCTCAGCTTGCTTGTTCAACTGCATTTACTATATCATGATGCACAAATTATTTCAATGACATTTAGTCATTTTCCATCTTTTCAGCTAATCTACACAATTATTCTCTATTTTCTTTTCGTCATTATGCATTATTCTTGTGTCTTTTCAACAAATATTTTTAGTCATTTTATTAACATTCCCGTTGTATTTCTGACGAATTAATTTTTCAGGAAAAATACCCACGTATCTTCGCCTCATTCATCTCTTCTCCGATTACGATCACAACCTCTTGTCCTTCCGGAATCGGAGCAGTCCTTATCTCCTGATGCGTTGCGTTTAATTCCAGCCATTTTTCTTCTTTATCTTTCAGGAATCCTTTGACACGGAATACCTTGCCGCATTCTCCGTCTTCCAGGACTTTTTTTGCCGCTTCTGTAATCTCATCCTTTGTCTTATCCAGATTCATAAAATACAGCGATTTGAATGTCTCTCCCTCTTCGATATGCATTTTCCGATAATTCTCCGATACATATCCGCAGGATAACAGCTTTTCATAATCCGTATTGTCGAATGTCTCCCAGTCTTTTATTATAATCTCATTTTGGAATCTCCGCTTGCACTGTACTTTTTCCATTGCATGATTCAGGTGTGCGACGGTATTTCTATCTCTTCATCCTCTGCTTCCTGACTTCTGCTGAGTACGATACATCCTGCATTTGCCGCCTCGGATGCCAGAAGGTAATCTGCTTCATCTGACAGTTCCAGTTCTAATTTTGCGTCAACAACTGTGATCACGTTCCCTATCTCATACCATCTGTCGATTGGATCATCCCGTAATACATCGAAAAATTCATCCACATCATAGATACCCGACGGCTCTACGATCACACGGTCATAGCCGCACATTCCCATTGCGATCAGTTTTGTGCGGAAACGTCTTCTGTGGCAGTCCGCATCACATCCTCCGGCAATCATCTCCAGTTCACAGTTCTCGCCTTCCAGATCTTTTAACAGCATCATATCTACGTTGACTGCACCGTAATCATTTTCCAGTATTCCGATATTTACTCCATTATCGATCAGATATTTTGCATATTTTTTTATAAATGTTGTCTTGCCGGAGCCTAAAAATCCGGTGATCAGATCTATTTTTACCATTATACTGTTACCTCGAATATTCTTTTCCCTTCAAATTACAATTCCCTAATTCCGGTTCATCGATGCTTCCATATACATCTTATTATTAACTGTCATGTCAGACAAAAAACATATTATAAAGTATAACCTTTTTTTTCAAGGCTATGCAAGAAATCTTACATAGGTCCATCTTTTAAAAACAAAAAAAGAACTCAAATCTCTTCCAACACTTGAATGTTCAATTTAAGTTCCTTTTTCGCTTTTTAAATTATTCATTATTTTTGGAAAGGAATTGTCTGGTTCTTTCCTCTTTCGGATTTTCAAACACTTCGTGCGCCAATCCCATCTCTACAATATGTCCGCCTTCCATAAAAACAACTTCATCTGCAACATTTTTTGCAAATTTCATTTCATGTGTCACGATTAACATCGTTGTATGTTGCTTTGCCAGATCTTTGATAACATCTAACACTCCGGCAACTAATTCCGGATCAAGCGCAGATGTTGGTTCATCAAATAGAATAATATCCGGATTAACCGCCAGTGCTCTGGCAATTCCTACACGCTGTTTTTCTCCTCCTGAAAGTGTCTCTGGATAAGCATCTTTCTTTTCCAGTACCCCTACTTTTTCCAACAAATCTAATGCAATTTTATCTGCTTCTTCTTTCGGCATCTTCTTTACCAATGTCAGTGGAGTGGTAATATTTTCAAGTGCTGTTTTATTCCGGTATAAATTTGAATTCTGAAAACCATGGATGTCCGTGTGCGCAACACCTGAATATCTGCCTTGCTAAGTTTTTCATAATCGAATATTTGATCATCCAGCTGGATTGTTCCTTCTTCCGGTCTTTCCAGTACATTAATACAGCGAAGAAGTGTTGATTTACCAGTTCCCGATGGCCCGATTACCGCAATTACTTTTCCTTTTTCAATCTTCAGACTAATATGATCCAGTACCTGCTGATTTCCAAATCTTTTTGACAAATTCTTAATTTCAAGCATATGTTTCTCCTATATGTATAAGGGGGATGTTACCCACACCCCCTCATAACTATTTCTGATAAGCAGAGCTTATTACCTTTTCAACCTTTTTCTGTACTACTCCCAATACAATAGCCAGTATCCAGTAAAATACTGCTGCCAGTATATACGTCTCAAATGTCTTGTAATATGTAGCTGCTGTCAACTGAGCTTCACCCATAATATCCTGAATACCAATCGTCATTCCGAGAGAAGACATTTTGATGATATCCAGGCATGAATTCACAATTGGAGGGATTGCTGCAACAGCTGCCTGCGGAAGTATAATCTTCAGCATCATCTGCGGATGTGTCAGTCCAAATGCAATACTCGCTTCATACTGTCCTTTATCTACGCTTTCAATCGCTCCACGTATACTCTCAGATATATACGCTGCGCTGTTAAGTCCCAGACACAGCACCAACGCAAATGTCTTCGGACACCGTTTCATTACATCAAATACCATTGGTAATCCATAATAAAACAGAAACAACTGAATCAACAGCGGTGTCCCCCTGAAATATGATACATATACTTTTGCAAGCTGACTTAATATTTTTACGTGAAAATGCTGAATAACTGCCAATATAGCTCCCAATATAATACTAAGCAGAAAGGCCAAAGCCGAAACATATATCGTAATCCATAATCCTTCTAAAAGCAGTGGAGTCAATACTTTTGTATATGGGATAAACGTTTCTGTTAAATAAGTCATAGTTATTCCTTCTTAGTAGTAATATCTGCACCAATCCATTTCTCAGAGATTTCCTGCAGAGTACCATCTTCTTTGATAATCTTGATAAATTTGTTCATAGCATCACACAACTCTGTATTATCCTTTGCAAATACAATAGTTGCTGTATCATATGCAAATGGTTCCAAAACTTTGATTTTAAGATTCTTATTTGCTTTCATAGCCATGTATGTCTGAATGTCCTGAGCAAGTACTGCATCGATACGTCCATAAGCAATATCATCAAACATTGCTTCCAAAGTTGCAGATGTGTATACTTCAAACTTAACATCACCCTTTGGATACATTTCTTCTACAGCCTGCTGCATAGAGTTTCCGGAACCAACACCTACTGTTTTTCCAGACAGATCTTTTACACTCTTAATCTCGTCATTATCTTTCGCAACTACCACTGTAGAACCGTAATAATCAACCGGATCAGAGAATAAATATGAATCCTTTCTTTCTTCTGTCGGGGACATCTGCGCAGATACTGCATCTGCCTTTCCCGAAGAAAGTAATCCAAGAAGCCCGCTAAAATCAGCATACTCCCATTTTACTTCAATCCCTGTTCTCTCAGAAAATTCATTCCAGATATCTACATCATAACCCTTCAGTTCACCATCCTCTTCAAACTCAAACGGCTCATATCCCGGTGATGTTGCAACTGTTACAGAATCAGCATCCAGACCAAGATCCAACTTATCGTCTTTTTGCTTCATCTTTTGACTCTTCTGTTTTCTTGGTTTCTTTTGTGTCCGATTTGTCTGACTGACCGCACCCCATCATCAATGCAGCACACATGGATACACATAACAGTGTGCTTATAATTTTTCTTTTCATTTGTTTAATCCTCCATTCTTAATCTCTTATTTGATTGTCTCATTTTCTATCAAATAACTCAAATTGATTGTTTTTATATGTTGCATTATTCATAGATATCATCTATGTTTTATTGCAATCTTTCTATACACCATCCAGCTATTTCGTCTTCATTTCTATAATCTATTCTTTTTCTTGGCTGGATCCAGATCTCCTAACGGCACTGCGCCTGTCCAACAATATATTTCCCACATATGTCCTGACGCATCCAAAAATATACACATCGGGCATTCCACTCATAATCTTTGGGTTCTGAAATAAATTCCACTCCTTCCGCTTTCATCTGTTCATATGCTTCGTCCACTTCTTCCGGTGTGTCACATCGAATTGCCTGTTGGTCCCGATATTTCACTTTTGCCATTACATCCTTCCCAAGATTATCCTCCAGATGTTTCCACTGCCACAGAAAAAACTCTACCTTTCCTTCCATCGGAAATCCGGCAAATGTCTCGTCAATCCTCGCTGGTTTAAAACCGAACACTTTTGTAAATTTTTCCGCTTCTTTATATACATCTTCTACCAAGTATCCATGCGCTGTATGCTTTCCCATTAAATTAAATCTCCTTCTTTCTCAACTCCCAGATTCTTCCATTCCCATCTCTCAGAAAGTGACCTAATGCTCCAATCTGTACCAGCCCTTTTCTCAGCAGCTCAGCTTTTTCAGCCAAAAGTTCTTCTTCTGATCCGTAAAGCCAGGTACAGAAAGACTGCTCCGGTAATTCTTCTGAAATTCCAAGACCATCATATAGATAGGTCTTTTCAACCACACTGAATACAAGTGGAGATTGTGTATTTATCCACGCCGACTCTTTCCCTTTTTTGTCTGCATCCCAATTGAAATACTGTTGGTAAAATGCTACTGATTTCTCTATATCTTCAACAACTAATGTGTAGGAATATTTCGTCATGTCCGTTCCTCCTCTTCACTGCTATTTTAACTAATTATAGCATCACCCAATTTCTTCTATCAAATTTGATATTTCTATAATTTAACCGATATATCATTTTAATCTATAAGCTGCTCAGCTGATATTCTATTATACTTATAATAAAGATTTGATCTTCACAAAGCCATTGAACTTGCATCCAAAAAGTAATACTACAGCAGAATCCACAACAAAATAAGTGTACAAAGCATAAACATTTCTATACTTCATACACTTATTTTTTTATATATAGGATTTAGCTTTTCAATCCGTCAAATCCTTTTTTCATATTCTCCAATACTCTAAGCAGTATTTTCTTCGGGCAGGCAAGATTCAATCTGACATACTGACTTCCTGCCTCACCAAATTCCAGACCGCCACTTGGCATTATACCACATTCATTTTTCCAGAATTCAATAATCTCTTCATCTGTCATCTTCATAGCGCTACAGTCCACCCATAACAGATAGGTAGCTTCCGATTCCGGCACTCTAAGATACGGAATGTTTTCCCTGATATATTGAACTGTCATTTCTTTATTTTCTTTAATATAACGGTAGACTTCCTCGAACCAGTCTTCACTTTCCATATATGCTCCGACTGTTACTCCTTCTGCAAATGCATGTTCAAACGGATAAGCCATTGCATTCATCCGGCTCATAATTTGCTTCTTCATCGCATCCCCGTCTACAAGCAATGTTGCTGTCTGTACGCCCGCCACATTAAAACTCTTTCCCGGAGATATCATCGTAACTGATGATACATCATATTTCTCAGCAATTTTTCTCAACATTGTATGCTGTCCGTGAAACACAAAATCATAATGCGCCTCATCCGAAATAATAAGTAGCTCATGTGCCTTACAAAACCGACAGATTCCTTCCAGTTCCTGCTCTGTCCATACAGTTCCTGTCGGATTATGCGGATTACACAACAAAAATGCTTTTGTTCTATTCGTCACTTTCCGCTCCATATCTTCAAGATCAAATGTAAATCTTCCATTCACTTCTCTCAGCTTGCTGCCGTTGACCGCACGTCCACACCCCTCAATCGTATGATAGAAATTTCCATATGTTGGAACATTCATCATTACTTCATCCTGCTCTTCTGTATATTCCTGAAGGATGATACTAAGTCCGCTCATCATATTCGCACAGTATACTATTTGTCCTTCCGGAATTTCACAGCCATGCCTTTTTTTCAACCAATATTGTACTGCCTTATAATAATCTTCTGACAACAGTTCATAGCCAAATACGCCTTCTTTCACTCTGTCGGCCAAACGTTTTTGAATTGCCGGAGAGGCATCAAATTCCATATCCGCCACCCACATTGGATACATCTCATGCCCATTATTTTTCAATTCTCTGGCTTTCCATTTAAACGAATTTGTCCTGCTTCTGTCAATGATTTCATCAAATTTATATTTCATAGCCGTTTTCCTCCTTTCACCCCTGTCTCTGTAAATTGTCTTTGTTTAGTGTAACATAAAAAGCGGCTGCCCTACAACAAGCAGCCACTCTTTATTATTTTTTATTATTTT
>ENA-OQLB01000159-OQLB01000159.1-human-gut-metagenome-genome-assembly--contig:-NODE-159-length-39953-cov-3.983152_pt1 | contig 39953 bp, 52 predicted proteins | sample MGYA00242656_ERZ504813 | MGnify/ENA primary metagenome ERZ504813 (study PRJEB26092, sample SAMD00036388) | human gut metagenome | host: Homo sapiens | study: EMG produced TPA metagenomics assembly of... | reverse complement strand
GGGAGAAAAAGAACTATTACCTGATTGACACTAGGACAATTATATCATGGGCTTTGCTAAGCCTATTGAACAATATTTATTTGGTAACTAGATACATGTATTTATGTATCTAAAAGATATTATACGAGGAGGAATAAAAATGGATGCTGTATTTAGCTTTTTTAAAGGAATTGTAGATTTAGGAGCAGCGGTTATGCTGCCAATCGTATTGATCATCATTGGTCTGTTCTTCAGAATGAAACTTGGACAGGCAATCAAATCAGGATTGATGGTAGGAATCGGATTTCAAGGTCTTTGCTTAGTTGTTAACTTATTGACAACAAGTATTCAACCAGTTATTAAATATTATCAGACAATGGGTAGCGGATTTACAACAACAGACTTAGGATTCGCAGCAGTAGGAGCTGCATCATGGTCTGTACCGTTTGCACCAATTGTATTGCCGTTGATTGTTATCGTGAACTTGATCTTACTGAAATTAAAATGGACAAAAGTTATGAACGTAGATATTTGGAACTATATCCATTTTATCATTCCAGGAGCAATGGCATATGCATTAACAGATAGCATTGCAGTAGGAGTCATCGTAACATTAGCATCATCTGTTTTAGCTTTATTCATTGGACAGATTGTTGCAAAACCATGGCAGGAATTTTTCGGACTAGAAGGAACAACATGTTCTACATTATCTTATATCGGAACAACATTCCCATTAGCAACATTATTTAATAAGATTATTGACTGCATCCCAGGATTAAATAAAATCGATGTTAATATGGATAAGATTGAATCTAAATTAGGATTTTTTGGAGATCCAGCAGTCATCGGTGTTGTTGTAGGTGTATTACTAGGAATCATTACAAAACAGGATATCGGAACAACATTATCAATTGGTATGGGAGTTTCAGCAGTATTGATCTTAATCCCAAGAATGGTAACAGTTATGATGGAAGGTCTTACAGCTTTAGGAAATGCTGCAAGTGCTTATATGAAGAGTAAAATGGGTGATGATGCAGAAATTTACATCGGAATGGATATCGCTTTAGGATTAGGAGATCCTTGCTGTATCACATCAACAGTTATTGCAATCCCATGTGTTATCTTAATGGCATTTATCATTCCAAACATGACATATTTCCCAATCGGATTATTAACAATTGTATGTTATGTAACACCAATGTGTGTTATGGCAAGTAAAGGAAATTTATTCCGTAGTATTGTAACAACAATTTTATGTTTATTCTTAGTAACATTCTTAACAAACTTCTTTGCACCAGAAGCAACATTAATGATGAAGACAACAGGTGTACATATCAGTGGAATGGTAACAGATGGATTTTTTGGACAGAACCCAATTTGTATCCTGATCGGATTCATCCATAGAATCATTGGATAGGAGGCTTAAACTTATGGGACACACAAATCATTATCTGGCAATCGAGGGAGAAGCAAAGGACTGGGAAGAAGCGATCAGGCTTTGTGGACAGGCAATAGCAGATGCCGGATATGCAGACGAAACTTTTATGAATGCGTGTATTGAACGTGAAAAAGAATATCCAACAGGACTTCCAAGTGAAGTCCCTGTTGCGATTCCACATAGTAAAGTAGAAGGAATTAAAGATAATTGCGTATGCTTTCTAAGATTGAAAAATCCAGTAACGTTTTATAGAATGGATTCAGACGAGGAAAGTATAGAAACGACAGCAGTTTTTAATTTAGCGATTAAAGATGGCGATCAACATTTGGAATTTTTACAGACATTAATGCAAGCTGTTATGAATAAAGAAGTCGTTGAAAACTGCATGACAAAAGAATTAAATGAAATTCCTCAGTATTTGCAGGAACAGTTAGGATGACATACATAGGAGACATTTATGAGAAAGAGAAGTACAGAAATTCTTGAGAAGCTGATTTTAAGTAATTCAAAAAGTATGGAAGTAAAGAAACTCATCACAACATATAGGATATCATTAAAAACACTAAGAACAGATGTAAATGAAATTAATGATTTCTTGTTGGAAGCAAAAATGTCTCCAACAAAATTAAATGAAAAAGAAAAGCTGATCCTTCTGGAAAAAGATATCATGAAAATTCAAGATCGATTGAATCATATGGATACTTATTCGTACAAAATGTCAAGAGAAGAAAGACAGATTTACATCATTGCAGAGTTGCTGATGAGTCAAGACTATATAACAATGCAAAATCTTGCAAAGAAATTAAATGTTAGTAGAAATACAATCTTAAATGATTTTGAAACCGTAAAAGATTATTGCTTGGCATTTAATGTAAATGTTTTGATGAAAAGTAGTAAAGGAATAAAGATTGAATGTGATCAAAAAGACAGAAATAATCTTTTAATGCAGATTTTTCATGATCTTGAAGATGATTATATGGAAAAAAGTTTTTTTCATCAACTGATTCAAAGAAAATTAGGTATGAAGATTCCTCTGGAAATGATAAAAGAGGATCTGAGAGAATATATGGAACAGCAACATATGTTGGTGTCTGATCGAGTATTTTCTTATGTTTCAATTTATCTGTTTGTTATATTAAATAGAAAGATAAATAAGAAAAGAAGAACAGTGGAAAAATTAACTGGAGATACAGCAAGTGATAATCTTTTAAATTGGTTTGCAGACAAATATGAAGTCAGCATCAATAAAAATGATGTAAAAGATTTTGGACGATATATGAAACAACATGATTTTAATATAAGTTCAGAACAAAAAGAAATCAATGATGTTGAATTATATGGAATCATAGTATATTTTCTGCAAATGGTCGGAGAAGACATAGAATGTAGTCTTCAGAGTGATACGGTTTTGATCGAATCGCTGTTAGAACATATAAGGACATTAAAAAATTGGGAAGATTATGATTTTGAGATGCCTTTAAGCGATGAACTTCCGATTCCAAAAGAAATTTTAGAAAAAACAATTGAAAAAAACAGTATTATTTTAGAGAGATATTTAGGATATCCATTAACAAAAGAGATGAAAGAATCAATCATGATTCATATATGCGCGGCTTTTGTTCGAAATCTTGAATATTTAAATCTATTAGAAGTATTGATCGTATGTCCAGGAAGTATGGCAACAGGAAAATATCTAGAGGCGCAGGTTAAAAATTATTTTGACTTTAGAGTTGCCGCAGTGATACCAAGTAGAGACGTTGAGGAATTTTTAAAGAGCAATAAGATTGATTTTGTGATCTCAACGGTAAACGTAAGATCAGAAAGTGTCCCATGCGTAAAAGTGCAGGCACAGCTAACAATGAATGATATTAATGCGATACAGAATATTGCATTTTTATTAGGTAGAAAAGAAAATAAATCAGAAAATGAAAGTCGCTATGTAGAACAAAATTTTTTGGATGTTATGAAGACTTTTCTTGAAAAATTAGATGCTAGCAAGAGAGATGAGTTTTTGATGAGGTTTATGCATTGATGGAAACGAAGATTCAAAGTACTGGTAAAAGTATTTTAGCACAGATGCTAGACCCATCAAAAATTATGATAAAACAAGAAAAAATAACATGGGAACAAGGAATTTTACAAGCAGCTGATATTTTAGAGAAAAAGGGCTGTGTTGGTTCTGATTACGGAAAAAAAGCAGTAGAAAATGTAAAAGAATATGGTGATTATATTATTATCAGTAAAGGAATTGCTTTAGCGCATGCAGGAAAGAAAGAGGCACATGTCTACAAAGATGGATTAAGTCTTGTAATGTGCCCAGAAGGAATCGAATTTACGGAAGGAAATATCGTATATTTGGTATTTTGCTTTGCAGTTGCGGAAGAAAAAGATTATCTGAAGTTATTCCAGGAAATTATTGCGTTAGGCAAAACACAAAAAAAGATGAAAGATATCTTACAGCAGAAAAATGTTGTTTCTTTATACCATTCATTGGTATTTTAAATGAAAATGTATTTTTATAAAAGATAGACAGGAAAGGGTGTTTGACATGAAAATCAATATCAAAGAATTCACAGGAAAATGCAGTTGTGGCAGAAACCACCAATTAGTTGTAGATGACGTAATCTTAGAAGAAGGAGCATTAAAAAAACTTCCAGAAATCTTAAACAAAGAACCATACAATCAGTATAAACATCTTGTTATGGTATGTGATGACAATACCTACGAAGCAGCAGGGAAAGAAGTAGAAAAATTATTAAATGGAATTTCTGTGATCAAATTAGACCCAGAAAATCTTCATGCAAACGAGATCGGAGTAGCTAAAGTCAAAGAACAGTTAGATCCGATCAAAGAAGTTGACTGCATGATCGCAGTCGGATCAGGAACAATCCATGATCTGACAAGATATAATGCATATGAAAGAAAGATCCCATTTATCTCAGTTCCAACCGCAGCCAGTGTTGATGGTTATGTATCTACAGTTGCAGCTATGTCATGGTATGGATTTAAGAAGAGCATGATCGCAGAATCTCCTATTTTAGTCGTTGCAGACAGCCGTATCATCACAGATGCACCAATGAGACTGACAGCATCCGGAGTCGGAGATCTGTTAGGAAAATACACGGCCCTTGCAGACTGGAAGATCACAAATATTCTGGATGGAGAATATATCTGTGACCGTATCTGTGAGATGGAATATGATGCACTGGATAAATTAAAAGAATCCTTAGACGGATTAAGTAACAGAGATATCAACGCATATGAAGAATTGATGTATGGATTATTATTATCAGGACTTGCCATGCAGATGACAGGACATTCCCGTCCTGCATCCGGAGCAGAGCATCATATGGCACATTTCTGGGAGATGGCAGTGATCAATGATGAGATCGATGCATACCATGGAGAGAAAGTAGGAGTCGGACTGATCCAGGTAAGTGACATCTACCATGAAGCAGTAAAATATTTAAAAGAGGGCAACTTCAAGGTAAAAGATCATGTGGATATTGAGACAGACTGATCGAAAAGACATTTACCAATAAAGAATTATGCGAAAGCATTAAAAAGACAAATGATCCAAATCTGTTAGATCTGATCGATCCAAAAGTATTAAGAGAAAAAACAGAAGAGATCATCAGGATCATAGAAGAGATTCCAAAAGCAGATGAGATTGTTGCAATGTTAGAGAAAGTACATGGAGTAAAAAGCTTAGAAGACATCGGATTTACACCAGATATGAAAGAGAAAACAGCAAGAGTTGCACCATATATCCGTGACCGTATCACATTTATGAGAATTCTGAAATTCTATGATTTTTATGATGATGTGATCAAATAGGAGGGCAGCTCATGTTTGAAAAAATCAAATGTTTTATCCTTGATATGGATGGAACGATCTATCTTGGAATGAACTATTCCCATTCACCAAAGATTTTTTAAAGAAAGTCGAGGAAACTGGAAGAGAATATTATTTCTTTACCAATAATTCATCAAAAAGCCAGCGGGCTTATATTGAGAAACTTGGGAAGCTTGGGATACCGATCAAGAAAGATCAGATGATGATCTCAAGTCATGTGATCATCAAATATCTTAAAGAACATTACGATGGAAAGAGTATTTATGTGCTAGGGACCCCATCCCTGATCCAGGAATTTCAATATTTTGATATGAACCTGACAGACGAAGATCCAGATATCGTAGTCTTAGGATTCGATACAACCTTAACTTATGAAAAGCTTTCCAAAGCATGTCATTATATCCGAAATGGCTGTACATACTTTGGAATCAATCCAGACTGGAACTGCCCGATGGAAGGTGGAACATTTATTCCAGACTGTGGTTCCATGGCAAAATTAATTGAGGCTTCAACGGGAAGATTTCCAGAATTCTTTGGAAAACCGTCGAAACATACACTGGACTATATCATCCAGGAAACGGGATACGAACCGGATGAGATCGCTATTGTAGGGGACCGGCTGTATACCGACATCGCAGTTGCAGATCAAAGTGATGTGACATCAATCTTAGTGCTAAGTGGAGAGAGTACGAGAGAAGATGTAAAAACAAGTGATGTAAAACCTGATGTGATCTTAGAAGATCTCTCTGAGATCACCAAAATGTTATAAACGCAAAAAGGACACGGAATGATCACTACTAGTTCCGTGTCCAATTTTATCTTAAAAAACATTATTAAAATTTTAATAGCAAAAGTTATAAATTGATATTTTTTCGTGTACGAGCAACATTCGTAGAATCACGAGAAATAAGTTTTGATTTGTATTCAATACGGATCACACATTTATCATCTTGAACGAAGAAGTCATCCTTTTCCTGAATCTTCTCATAGATCATATTAAATGCTTTCTTTCCTTTGTCTTCCATGTAATGTTCCACAGTCGTCAATGAGATCGGAAGCAGACTGGAAGCAAAGTCATTGTCAAACCCACATACACTGAAATCATCTGGAATCTGATAGCCTTTTTTAAGGATCGCATCCATGATCCCATAAGAAACCATATCGTTGTTACCGATGAATGCAGTAAGATTTGCGAGATTTCTGTCATCAAGACATTCATTGCATAATTGATAACCAACGCCGTGTTCTAAGAAAATATTTTTACGTTCAAGTTCTGGATCGATTTTGGCTTCTTTTACAATGATATTATAAGGTTCATTCATACAAAGTTTCTTATAGGTGTTTTGAATTGCTTTTAAACGTTGATAACGCATGGCAAGAGACAGACTTTTACCAATCGTGGTTGTTAAAAATGCGATATTACGGTGTCCAAGTTCATATAAATGTTCAGCCATCAAAACTCCAGCAGTATAGTTGCTTGTCTCGATGACATTCAGATCAATATCTGTTGTTTTATCTCCGATAACGATCACGGGATATTTCTTAGCAATCTTTTCTAAAAACGGTGGGCATTGAGGCATCATAGTAAAAACAATACCACTAACATGTAGTTTGATCATATCCTGAAGGAACTCTTTTTCTAAGGTTTCATCACGAAAAGTCGTGATGATCAAAGTTTTAAATCCTTTTTGATAAGCAGCCTGTTCAATAGATTGTGCAATCGTAGAGTAATAAGAGTTTGATATGTTAGGGCAAAAAATAGCAATATACTTTACGGATTTTTGAGTATTGTAAGCGGGTTTGCCATTTTTTTTTGGGGAAGAAGAAATCTCATATCCCAATTTTTTCGCAGAGGACAGAACCTTTTCAACCGTTTCATTGGAAAAAGAAACGCCTTCGCGTTTATTTAAGATCATAGAAACAGAACTTACGGAAACACCTGAATCATTTGCAATGTCTTTTAATGTAACTTTTTTATAATATGACATAAATCCCTCCTGAATAACATTAAAAGTTTAATAAAAAATAGAAAGAAACTATCCAAAATAGACAAAATTTAATGAGAATTATTAGTCAATAATCTGTATTTTTATTAAAACAATTAAAAATAATTGAATAAAACAATTAAAAAAGTTAAAATTCAATTAAAGAAACAGAGATACAAAAATTAAAAGTTTAATTAATTTTAACACATTTATTATTCCGGAACAATAAAAATGTATTCTCGAGAGCGTGATATGAAAAAGGAGGTTGCATTTATGAAAGTTATTCAGATTTCAGATTTCCATTTAAGAGGTGATGGAAAATTATCTTTCCAGAAAGCAGATACAATGAAAGCCTTGCATCAGACGATTGATTATTTTTGTTCAATGAAGATTATGAATTACCAGAATTTTTTGTAGTGACTGGGGATTTGTCTGAGGGTGGAACAAGGGAAGGATATGAGTTTATGAGAGAGGGACTTAGAAAACTTCCAAGACCAGTCTACATTGTTCCTGGGAACCATGATAAAAGAGACTTCTTTTTAGAAATGTTTACAGAGGAAACTCCGGTAAAAGAGGATATCAAACCTTATATCTGCTATACAATCGATGAATATCCAGTTCGAGTGATCATAATTGATACAAGCAAACCATCTTGTCATTCGGGTGGATTAAGCGATCGGGTAGCAGAGTGGCTGGAAGAAAGAATTACAGAATATCCTGAGAAACCAACATTAGTATTTACACATCATCCGCCATTTGTAACAGGATTGCCAGCAATGGATGAAGGATTTGAGCAGGCAGACAGACTTGCACAGATCTTAAATAAACATGAAAATGTTACGTTATGTTGTGGTCATATGCATACTGCTATTTTTACATCATGGCATAAAATTCCATGTGTGACATGTCCACCGATCGCAATGCAGATGGAAGTTGATTTTAGGGGGAAAAATGATATAAACCTTACAGAGGAAGAAAAAAAAGAGGAATTCAAAGGTGGAGGAGATAGATTCTTCCTTGGAAATCCAGGATATTTGATTCATGACCTTCAGGGAGATCGTATTAATACACATTATCAGATAATCCCAACGGGTGCCGATTATTCAGGACCATGGCCATTTAAATACTATGAAGGGGAAGAAGATTAACAGGATGGAGGATAAAATATATGGAAAAAAATAATTTTCGAAAAATTGCAACGATCACATTATTTGAAAGTGCGGTGCAATGGTATTGTTTCTTATTATATGGAACAGCAGCAGGAACTGTGTTTAATAAAGTGTTTTTCTCACAGACGGGAAATGGAACAACAGCGCTGATCCTTTCTTATATGTCATTTGCGATTGGATATATTGCAGGTCCATTTGGTGCGGTTTTCTTTGGACATATTGGCGATAGAAAAGGTCGAAAAGTTACGATGTATGCATCTTTATTGATGATGGGAATTTCGACATCGATCATCGGAATCCTGCCGCCAGCAGCAAGCGCAGGAGTCGGAGTAGTTATCGTTCTTCAGTTAATGCGTTTGGCACAATGCTTTGGACGTGGTGGAACATGGGGTGGAGGAATCTTAATGGCATACGAAAATGTGCCAGAGAATAAGAGATCTTTCTATGCAGCGATTCCACAGATCGGTCTTCCGATTGGATTCGGATTATCTTCTATTTTGATCGCAGTACCAACATTGTTATTACCAGAAGATATTTTCTTTACATGGGGATGGAGAATTCCTTTCTTGGCAGCAATTATCTTGACAGTGATCGTTATCCGTCAAAAAGGTGAAATGATGGAAACAGAAGATTATAAGAAGGCACAGGCAAAATTAGAGGCAGAAGAAGCAGAAGGAAAGAAACATAAAGTTGGATTTATTCCAATGGTAAAAGGATACTGGAAAACATTACTTCTTGGATGTGGTACAAGATGGGTGGATGGAACATTTTATAATATTTTTATCGTATGGATCTTGTCCTATTGCATTAACTGGCTTGGAATGCCACTGATCCAGACTTATATTATTACGATCATAGCATGTATTTTTAAGATTCCATTTACACTGTTTGGTGGATGGTGCGCACAAAAATTGGGAAATACAAGAACATTTGTAATTGGAGCTTTAGCATCAGCTGTTTTGAGTATTCCTACGCTGAAAGTTATTGAATTAAGCAAAGGAAACCTTGCGATCACAATTATTGGAATCGTTCTTGGTTGGAGTATTGCGTATAACCTGATCTGGGCTGTTATCAGTTCTTTATGGTCTTCTTACTTTGAAACAGAAGTACGTTATTCAGGAATTTCTTTTGTATATCATGTGCCAAGTTTCTTAGTAGCTGGGATGGTACCAACAATCTGTACATTGCTGATCAACTATGGAAAAGGTGATACGATTTATGTAGGTATCTATTCTACAGTTGTAGCGCTGATCAGTGCTGCATGTGCATTGGCTCTAAAAGTCGACATGATCGAGGAGAGAAATAAAGAATGAAGGGATTTGCAGGGAAATCATATGTTTGAAAAAATCAAATGTTTTATTCTTGATATGGATGGAACGATCTATCTTGGAAATGAACTATTTTCATTTACGAAAGACTTTTTAAAGAAAGTTGATGAAACAGGAAGAAAATATTATTTCTTTACGAATAATTCTTCGAAAAGCCAGCAAGATTATATTGAGAAACTTGAAAGGTTTGGAATCAGGATCAAAAGGCAGCAAATGATGACATCCACACATGTGATCAGTCGATATTTGAAACAACACTATGAGGGAAAAAGTGTTTATGTGGTAGGAACCCTATCCCTGATCCAGGAATTTCAATATTTTGGTATAAATGTGACAGAAGAAGATCCAGATATTGTAGTTCTTGGATTTGATACAACCTTAACTTATGAAAAGCTTTCCAAAGCATGTCATTATATCCGAAATGGCTGTACATACTTTGGAATCAATCCAGACTGGAACTGCCCGATAGAAGGCGGAGCATTTATTCCAGACTGTGGTTCCATGGCAAAATTAATTGAGGCTTCAACGGGAAGATTTCCAGAATTTTTTGGAAAACCGTCGAAACATACACTGGACTATATCATTCAGCAAACGGGATACGAACCGGACGAGATCGCTATTGTAGGGGACCGGCTGTATACCGACATCGCAGTTGCAGATCAAAGTGATGTGACATCAATCTTAGTGCTGAGTGGAGAAAGTACAAGAGAAGATGTAACAACAAGCGATGTAAAACCGAATGTGATCTTAGAAGATCTTTCTGAGATTACTAAAATGTTATAACGCGAAAAAGATACCAAATGATTCACTACTAGTTTGGTATCTTTTTTCATTGATCAACGTTTATCCAATTAAAACATGTTTCCCTTCAAATGCAAATCCAAAATGACAAATCTGTTCTTTACTAAATCCATCAGCAATCAATTCAGCATCATAATTTTTCTCATCAATTTGTAATAAAGCCGTAGATACAGTATCCTCCAAAGAATTTTCAGTCCGTGGATTATGAACCTTAAATTCCAGAATATAAGCATTTTTAGATTTATCAAAAGGTTCTAACATTACATCATATCGTCCAAATCCGCTTTCACGATTGGAAGTTATCTTATAAGTATCAGAAAGTTCAACGATCAATCCAAGAACAAATCCGTGATAAAATCGTTCTGGCTGGGATGAGGCAGAGGCTTGCTTTCCAGTATCAAAAGAGCTGAATGTGGAAGCGGCAACCTGGTTCATGTAATCGTTCATATAATCGATATCTTGGCATAAAAAAGCTTTTAAGAAATCATTATAAGGAGTAGAATCTTCAGAAAACCAGTCTCGGATCATATCTTCAAACATTAATCTTACTTCTTTATTTGTAAGTTCCAGTGAATAGACAAAACGACCTCTTTTTTCATTAAAGGAACGATCAGACACTTTTAAATAACCGCTGGCAAGCAGCAGGCTCCAGATTGCACCTCGTTTTTTTTCTAACTGATCAAAGATAATTTCCTCATCAATTTCAGTTTTTAAGCATCCACCATTTAAAATATCTTCCAGGATCATTTTGGTTTCAGGATTGCTTATCTGCAGCAATTTACTGATCAGAGCATTAGAACTTGAATGAACCCAATAAGGCTTCAACAGCTTCTCTTTCAAGAAACAAGTAATAGACCATGGATTATAAATATCCTTCTGTGAACCGAAAGTAAACCCATCATACCATGACTTTACAAGAGATTCTTTGTCAGACAAATGATAGCTTTTAAAGCTTTAAACACTTCATTTTCAGTGAATCCAAATTGCTGGCTGTATTTTTCGGAGGTGGTTGTAATGATGGAGAGATTATTAAGATCAGAAAAGATAGATTCTTTGCTGATCCTGGTGATTCCAGTCATTAATCCACGTTCAAGGTATGGATTCGTTTTAAATGAAGCATTTAATAAACTGCGTAAGAACCCTGTCAGCTCATCCCAATAACCATGAATATAAGCTTCTTGTAAAGGAGTGTCGTATTCATCTAAAAAGATTAGAACTTTCTTTTGATAAAAACGGCTGAGGTAATCAGACAGGTACATCAAAGTCAGACTCGCAACATCATCAGGCATATCCATATTTACAGAATTTATAAATTCCCAATCTTCAGAATTCAGGATTTTATCATCTTTGATATAAGAATGAATGCTGAATAATTTTACAAGAATCTGTAAGATTCCACGTTTCGTTTCTTCAAAAGTACGGCCTTTAATATTTGCAAAACTAAGTGAGATTACAGGATAAGTTCCTTGCAATTTCTGATATTTCTGATTATTCCAGATAGAAAGGCTATCAAATAGATCCGAGCGGTCTTTGTATTGAGTAGAAAAGAAGCATTCCATCATATTTAAATTTAATGTTTTTCCAAAACGGCGAGGACGAGTGATCAAGGTTACAACATCCTGTTCTTCCCACCACTCTCTGATAAAATCAGTTTTGTCAATATAAAAACAATGGTTTTCACGAAGAGAAGCAAAACCTTGATTGCCGAGCGAAATTGGTAATTGCATGATTGAAGTCTCCTTTCCTGTTGTGTTTTACGCCACTTACATTATAATTATAACTGAAGAAAGAATTGATTTCCAGAAATAAAATTACACATCACGAGAGGAAAATGATATGAATTTTGGAATTATAGGATTTGGCAAAATTGCCAGAAAGTTTGTACAGGCAATCGAGGCAACAGATGAAGGAAAGATTTATGCGATCAGCTCACGTTCAGTTTCCATGGATGATCCATACATAAAGGAGCATCCAGAAGTCAAAGTATATAAAGATTATGAAGAACTGTTAAATGATCCGCAGGTAGATGCAGTTTATATCGCACTCACACATAAATTTCATAAAGAATGGATTTTAAGATCATTGGAACACCATATCCCAGTATTAAGTGAGAAGCCGTTAGTGTTAACATCCACTGATGTATATGAGATTCAGGAAAAAGTAAAGAAAACAAATACATTATGTACGGAAGCATTAAAAACAAAATTTAACACAGGGTATGATCATCTAAAGAAGATCTGAAGAAAATTGGAAACATCCAAACAATTTATGCAAATTTCTGTCTCAGATTCATTAGGATTGCCTAAGACATCATTTTTATTTGATAAAGAACAAGGTGGGGCATTGAATGATATTGGAAGCTATATTCTTGGATTTATTTTAGGAATCCATGAAGAAGAAATTGATAAGATAGAAACTGAGAGAAAAGATATCGAAGGTATCAATTATTATTTTAGATCAAAGATTTATTTTAAAGATGGATGCATCGCAACAGCAGAAGGCGCCATTGACCGTGAGATGGAAAGATATGCAAAAATCGTCGGAACCAAGGGAGAAATCATGATTCCAAATTATAACAGGATCATTGATTATATAATCCATTGGAATGACGGTACAACAGAGACGAAAAGTTATCCATTTAAAGGAAATGATATGACAATGCAGATACAGAATTTTATGGAAGATGTGGAAAATGGAAAGGTACAGAGTGAGAAACATTGTTTGGAGGATACGAAGAAGATTCTGGAAATTAGTGAGATGATAGCAGCACATTAAAATCATAAAATTATTTGTATGACAACCTGGATAAAAAATGCGGAAATAGGGAAAAATAAAGAAATAAAAAAATGCGGAAACAATGCCAAAATGCCCAATAAAAAAATGCGGAAATGAACAAAATCGCTGTGCATGGTCTAATAAAGACTATAGCGCAGCGATTTTATTTATTTCATAAGAAATTTCCTAATTATTAAAACTTTCTAATGGATTATTCCGTATATAATAATGTACAGTACAAAAAACCAAGAAATGAGTGGCATGCATGCTAATAGAACAAAAGTTGATCAAAAGAATAAAGAAAAAACAAGATAAAGAGGCAGCCAACGCACTGATTTTATATTATTACAAGGAAATCTATGCATATGTATATCGGCAAACAGGAAATGAAGAACTTGCAAAAGATCTGACACAGGATATTTTTATACAGATATTGCAAAAAATCACAATGTTTGATCATAAAAAGGCTTCATTTCGGACATGGATGTATAGAATCGCATCGAATAAGATATGTGATCATTATCGAAGCAAGGTACATCGTTTGTCATTAAAACAAGAACAGATTGATATGACAGATGAGAATCTGGAACTTCACAGTAGTAATTTAGGAACAGCGATTAGGGATTTGTCCGAGTTGATCATCCATAAGGAGTTGATAGAACAAATTATGGAAATTGTTTCGCTATATAAGCAGGAGTGGCAGGAGATTTTTTATATGAAATGTTTTGAAGAAAGGACCTTTCAGGACATATCGCAGACATTAAATATTTCCGAAAATACAGTGAAATCAAGGTTTTATAAAATGATACGACAAATAAAAAGCGAGGTGGACTATCAGTAATGAAAAAAGAAAATAATCAGGAATTTTATGTAGAACAGATGGATGTTCATTATCCGCTGCAGTCAGAGATACAAAATGAAATTGAAGACATCATTTTAAAAGGTATGCCTCAAAAGATTTCATTTCTAAAAAGAATGAAAAAGATTTATCTGGGACCTGGATTAAGAGTCATTTATTATAAAAATCTTTCTGTATTTTTTGCGACGTTCATAATTTATTTTGCTGTGTGTCTTGGATTAGTACTTTCCTTTGAGGAGGAAATCAGACAATTTGGGGCAGCTTTTTTAGGAATGCCCGTTTTCTTTCTGTTGTTTTCTTATTTTACTTGCTATATGGACGAACAGACGCAGATCAATGAATTAAGAAATACGATGTATTATTCGATGAATTATATTGTGAGCCTTCGTCTATTTTATACAGCAGTTGTATTATCTCTGGTGAATACCAGCTTTTTATTCCTTAGTGGGATTAGGGAGAAAGCAATCTTATCGGTTGGAGTTGTTGGAGTTTCAAGTATGCTGGTCTTTGCGATCATTGCTGTATACATTTATCACAGATGGAATAACTATAAGTGCTTTGCGGGTCTTGGTGCAATATGGGTATTACTTTTTGCAGCGATCATGCGATTACCGGAAACAAAGATTTTATTTCTTTTTGAATATATTCCATTAGGAATTCAGATTGCAACAATGATCGTGTGTTTTGTGGCTTTATTTACTTTGGTTGGAAGAATGGAGGAGAAGGATGCTTACACTTTCGCATATTAGAAAAGATTATGGAAAATTCACAGCAGTGGAAGATATTAATCTGGAACTTGAAAATGGTTTATATGCCATGCTCGCACCAAATGGTGCAGGGAAAACGACATTGATCAAAATGATCACAACACTTTTGTATCCGACAAGCGGAGAGATTTTATACGATGGAATGGATATTTATAAAATGGGAGAAACATACCGGGATGTGATCGGTTATTTGCCACAGCATTTTGGATATTATAAAAATAATACACCAACGCAGTATCTTGATTATCTTGCAGCGTTAAAAGGAATTTCCAAAGAAGCTGCAAGAGAAAAAATTCCAGAATTATTGGAGTTAGTAGGATTAAGCGATGTCTTCAATAAGAAAATGAAAAAATTCTCTGGTGGAATGATTCAGCGTGTAGGGATCGCACAGGCAATGTTAAATGATCCAAAAATTCTTGTATTAGATGAACCAACTGCAGGACTTGATCCAAAAGAGAGAGTAAGGTTTCGAAATATATTATCCGTATTATCCAAGGATCGAATAGTGATCCTTTCAACGCATATCGTATCAGACATTGAATCTATTGCAAATCATGTCATTATGATCAAAGAAAAACATTTATTAAAAAATGATACAGTTCCAAACATCTGCAAGGAACTTTATGGAAAGGTTTTTGAGCAATTGATCAATGAATCCGAGATTCAGGAATTCGAACAAAAACGAATTATTTTGTCCATGCGACAGGAATCAGAAAAAATGATGGTACGATATTATAGTGAGGAAGAAGATAATAATGCAAGACCGTGTACACCAAACCTTGAAGATGTATTTTTAGTCACTTACAGGGAGGAAAAATAACATGCGGATCATAATCAATGAATGTAAAAAAATATTGGATATTCGAATCATGCTGTTATTATGTATGTTCTCTATTTTATACTATATGACATTTACACAAATATATCTATATCCAACTGGAGGACAGGTAACAAATACAAAGTATGACATTCCATTTACGGCAGAACTAGTGAAAGAATGGGGACCAAAGTGGAAAGTAAAAGATGAAAAACAATATCAGGAAAAACATCAGGAATTAGAAAAAGATTTTACAAAGATCATAAAACAAGATCAAGAGCTTTCAAAAAGAGGGATTGTGGATTATGAAATTTTTAATAAAAAATATGAAGAACTTGGTCAGAAAACAGCTTTATCAAAGCAGGAAAAAGAACTTGATAAAATATTAGAGAATTATGTGTTTTATAATGATAAGACATCAAAAATTTTTTTTTGGATATACAAGCTTTAGAACATATCAGAGAGTTTCAAGGATCTGAATATGGAGTTTCGGATAAAAAATATAAAGAATTAAAAGCAGATGGATTTTTTGATGGAACGAAGTTATATCAAAAGGCAATCGAAAAGAGGGTAAAAAGAGATTACATATCATTAGTACATGAGGGAGTGTTTTACATTTTGCAAGAAGATATGGTAACGATCGGTAGTTTGATCATGATCTGTTTTTTTGCATTGATCATTCCATATCAGCTAAAACAACGTTTAAGACAGGTTATCCCGATTATGGCAACGACGAAAACAGGAAGAAGGATTTATCAGATTCAATTGATAGCAAGTGCACTTGCTGCACTCTTTGTTGGAATTATTCAAATGGCTGTATATGGGATTATCTGGCATTTGAAGGGATTATCGGTATTTTGGAGATGTGAGAGTTGGGGAATCGCATCAAATTCTTACTGGTGCGATAAGCTTTCTTTTGGAACTTATATGTTACTTTATATGGCTCTGATCTTATTATTTGCAATCGCAAGTATTGTAATCATTGATTTTATCGGCAGAACAATAGGAAATTATATGGGAGCTGTTGCGGTTTCAATTCCAGTCTGTGGAGCGATGATGTTCCTTATGAGGAAAATTTATTATATGCTTTTCCTGATTACAAATGATCAGGTTCTGGCATACTGGGAATTGTATGCGCTCGCCACATGGCTCATAGTGATGTTTATATTTTATAAGATCAGAAGTAAGCAATGGAAAAAGGTGAATTTATGAGAATTTTTAAATTAGAGTTTCAAAAGATCATGAAAAATCCCATGCTTTGGTTATTGGCAGTGATATTTTGTCTTGTGAATTGTTTAGTTATTTACAATGAGGCAGGAAATAAGGATACATCCAAAGAATTAGTGATCATGCATGATATTATCAAAAAAACAGATGATATAAACCACTCACGTCAAGCTAAAAATAGAAATGAAAGAAAGCAGTTATCTAAGGCATATCAAGAATATTACAAAGAAAATATCGACTTGTATGACAAACTTGATATGACGAAGATCCTAAAACAAAAAGAAGAAATGCTTCAGTATCACCCCAAGGGATTTATGAAGAAATTCGTAAAAGATAACTATGAGCATCTGCAAAAAAGAGTGGAGGAGATCAAATCTGATAAAGAATATAATGATGCTTTTTATCCAGGACAGTATTATGAGATCCATTCGTTATTATATTCAAAGTTAGGGAAAAAATTAATCGTGGAAATGAGTCTTTTGATGGCACTCAGTATTTTGTTTATCATGGATTATGAGAGACTGCAAAAGACAAATGATCTTGTAGATGCAACCAGAACTGGGAAGAGAATCATGGATTATAAAGCTTTTACGGGGACGTTAAGTGGAATTTTATTTTCAGCGATACTATGCAGTGTTACATGGATTTATTTTTTTACTGCGTATCATTCAAAGGACTATGGAATGTCTCGGTTGCCTCCACACTAGTTGCAGAAAAAAGATATTCGGGATGGTTTTATCCATTTGTTACATTCTTTAAAATGACGCAGATACAATACTTGATCCTAACACTTACCGTATATCTTGGAATCATCCTGTTGATTGCACTGGCAACGATCGCAATCCAATTTTTGCTGAGGAACAGTTATTTTTCATTTGCTATATTAATTCTCTTAAACATGGCATTGTTCCTAGGTGCTTACTATTCGAATGTAACATTTATGAATGTTATATTACGCCTGCTAAACCCAACAAATCTCTATATTACAAGCGGAGCCTGGTTTATGGAAAATGACATTACATTGTCATTTGCAGGAAATGAATTCTGGATTATAGGAGTGACGGGGGTATGGATGATTTTGTGTGTTAAATTGGCAAGAAATTTTAAGTTGTATTACAGAAATGTATCGAGTATTCATAAAAACATAAAGAAACGATAGGTGTACGAAAAACGAATTTCATTGACGGATTGTCAAACAGCTGATCCGCCAAACACTCCTGCACAACTCACTGCGTTCAAACAGTGCCCGTGTTGGCTGCGATTTTGCAAAAAATCCTATGAAATTCTATCATTTCGTACACCTATCGTTCTTTATGTTTTTATGAATACCTGAAGACATTCCTGTATACAATTAAGATTTTCAAGACAGAAGAGTGGATGTTTTACTATGTTGGTTTACATCTTTTAGATGATTGATAACTACAAATTCAAATAATCCCGGATAAAAAACGCCGTCATCAAATGAAACCTCTCCACCGTATCGTCCAACTTCAAATTCCAATGATCCTCGATCACCCGCATCCGATAAGTAATGGTATTTCGATGACAAAACATATTCGAAGCCACATGCTGAATACTCCCATTACAAAGCAGATACTGATGCAAAGTCTTCAGGTAATTCGTATCATGAATCTCATCATACTCTTCAATATCCTTCAAATACTCATCATGATAAGCCATCAAAAGAATTTTATCATTCACAGAATGAAGAATTCGAAAGAATCCCATCTCCTCAAACCGGGCAATTTCTTGTCCATTATTCGCAGCATAAACAAGAGCAGCCAGAGAACGTTGATAACTTACACGAATCTCACGAAGCGTGTGGACAGAACTTCCAATTCCTGCATAAATCTGCATTTTTTTAAACGAACTTTTCAGTGTAGAGATCAAAGAAAATATTTCGTTATAAATCAATTCTTCTTCCATGTCATGAAAACAAACAAAAAATGATTCTTATAAAAAGCAATATGAATATCCAGATCGTTTAGTTTGATATAACTTTCCATCAAAAACAGCAGACGCAATTTAAGATCATCAGAGATCGCTTTCTTATTACATTTCATTAAAGCAATCTCATAACAATCTTCCTTCTCAAAATGATTATCTTCAAGAATCCGCAAAGCATCATAATGATGCAGAGAATCTTCTTCAATAAAAGATAAAAATGCATCCGTGATCGAAGTATCTTTCTGTGTGTCCATAAAGATCCGGTTATAATAATCCCTCGTAATCTCATAAATATGAACGTCCCAAGGCATCTCGATCAATGGATAGTTGTGTTTGTCGCACAATGCTTTAATAGAATCAGTGATATCTTCGGAAAGAATATATTTCCCTGTATTTAAGATCATACCGCAAGTATGACTTTTGATCATCGTTTCAATAAAATCATAAAGTGAAGCCTCATCCTGACAGTTGATCCCTGTCGTGATGATCAGTTCCCCACCCTTTAGAAAGTCGTGGGTAGAACTGTCTTCAGAGACATAAACCCAGTTCATGATATGATCGATCCCGGCTTCACCTGCGATCATGGAAAAATGATATTGTTGTTTGGTCTGTGTATATAATTCATTTAATGTAAGAGGCATAAATCTGCCCTCCTTTATTTGTGTCCTATTCATTTGAAGTCATGTAAAAATAGTCTACCATATTTGATACTATTTGTGCAATGAACACAAAGAATCAAAGGAAAATTGTGATAAAAGAATATAGGAAACTAATAAAAAATTGGTGGAATGATCACACAAAAATGAAAAAAATTATTCAAAAAATAAATAACTATTTAATAAGAAGAAACCAGAGAAAAATTGATGAAAAATTCAATTTCTCTGGTTAATTTTGGCAAAATAGATAAGAAACAAAAAAATATGGTGGTTTGCATTTGTAAAAAAATGTTATAATAATTTTTGTAAAAAGATTTCGCAAGAAGGAGGAAATATCTATGCATAAGTATGGACCAGTGATCAAGATGTTGTCATTGGTGACTCAGATAGGAATTACGATGTTGACTTCTGTTTTTTTATGCATGGCGATCGGAATGTGGATTGATAAACATTTTTCCACAAATCTATTTCTTCTTTTTCTGATTCTTGGTATTATGGGAGGAATCAGAGGAGTATATTCTCTGATTCACAATATACTGGAACAGGAAGATATGGAGGATAAAGATGAGAGATAAATTAAGACAGCTAGACGAGACATACCTAGATCTTGTGATCGGGATTCTTTTGTGCGGAGTGTTATCTGCGATTTTGGGTATGATAATAACCAGAGGTGATCTAAGATATCTGATCGGAGCTATTGTGGGAACGATCTTTGCTCTCGTGATGATCACAACGATGATGGTAAGCATCCAGAAGTCTGTACAGATGGATACTCATCAGGCAAGCCGGAATATGATCAAGAGTGCGTTGATAAGATATGTAGCAACATTGGTTATTTTATATGTGATGATCAAACTTAGTATGAGTGCTTTTATTGCTGCATTGGTTGGATTCTTAAGCAGTAAGTTTGCAGCATTTTTACAAAAACCGATTCACGAGCATATCACGCGCAGAGTTTTACAAGAATAACGTGAATCACATTTTCCGGGTTTCTAACATGGAGAAAGAGAAAATCGGAAAAATGGAAAATATAATAAAAAGGAGGTTGTGCCATGGGAATTATGAATGCCCCCATGATGTTGGCAGCATCATCCGGTGATGACGTTGACTTTATGGTGCATGGGCTGATCCCGCTGAAGTTTTTCGGGCATAAGGTCTGGATCACGACAACGCATGTGACGACGCTGATCGTTATGGTGTTTATCATCGTATTAGCATTGATCGCAAGACATGCAGTTCTTCACGGTGATGAGAAGCCGTCAGGACTTCAGAATTTTGTGGAGATGATCGTTGAAGTGCTTGATAATCTGGTAAAGGGAAGCATGGGAAGACATTGGCGTCCATTTGTAAATTACATTGGAACGATCATGGTCTTTATCTTTTTTGCAAATACATCTGGATTATTTGGCTTAAGACCACCGACAGCGGATTATGGAACAACGCTTGCGTTAGCGTTGATCACGTTTGTACTGATTCAGTACAGTGCATTTAAGACGAGTAAATTACATGTATTTACAGATCTTTTCAAACCGATTCCAATCTTATTTCCAATTAACCTGATCGGAGAGTTTGCGACACCGCTTTCCATGTCTCTTCGTTTGTTTGGAAATATTATGGCGGGTACGATCATGATGGCATTGTGGTACGGATTGCTGCCATGGCTTGCGCAGCTAGGTATTCCAGCATTCTTGCATATGTACTTTGATCTGTTTTCAGGAGCGATCCAGACATTTGTATTTGCGATGCTGACAATGACATTTATCACAGATAAGCGGGAAGCTTAAATTTTAGCGACAAAATTTTATGTAGTTTAGGAGGAAAAAACTATGAATATTTCAAGTGAAGCATTTGTATTAGGGTGTTCTGCGATCGGAGCAGGACTTGCACTGATTGCAGGTATCGGACCTGGTGTTGGACAGGGATACGCAGCAGGACAGGGTGCAGCAGCAGTAGGACGTAATCCAGGAGCGAAAGGTGATATCACATCTACCATGCTTCTTGGACAGGCGGTAGCAGAGACAACAGGTCTTTATGGTCTGGTTATTGGTTTGATCTTATTATATGCAAATCCACTGTTTGCAAAACTTTAATAAAACAAGCCGAAGGGAGGCCAAGGCGTGGACGGAAGAATATTTGGATTAGATATTCAGCTTGGCTTTGATGTGATTATGCAGGGAATCGCAGTGTTCATCATGTTTGCACTGCTTTCCTATATTCTGTTTGAACCGGTTCGCAAGATCTTAGAAGACCGTAAGAACAGAATTGCAGATGAGATCGATCAGGCAGCAGCCGATCAGGCAGAAGCTGCAAAGTTAAAAGCCGAATACGATCATAAGCTAAAAAATGTTGAAAAAGAAGCAGATGCCTTAATGCACAGGCCAGAAAGAAAGCACTGAAGAGAGAGGAAGAGATCGTTGCAGGAGCGAAAGAAGAAGCTGCAAGGATCATAGAAAGTGCGAATCATGAGGCAGAGCTTGCAAGAATCAATGCACAGGATCAGATGAAGCAGGAGATGGTCAAGATGGCAGTCTTAATGGCTGGCAAATTCATCCAGAACCAGATGGATGAGAAAGACCAGAATGCTTTCGTTGATCAGACCTTACAGGAAATGGGTGATAAGACATGGCTTCAAGAGTAGATAAGATTTACGGGGATGCCTATATTTCTGTGAAAACAGATGAGGACGATCTTTTAGAAGCTTTGGAAGAGGCGAAAGCTGTCAAAGAAATCTTAGATTCCAACACAGATTTCGTGAATTTCCTAAATCATCCCCAGATCACAAAAGAAGAGAAGATGGAGGCAGCAAAGAACGTTTTTGATGGCCGGGTTTCTGATGATATGACAGGATTTTTGATGATCATCATCAAGAAAGGACGTTTTAAAGAATTTGATGGAATCTTTACTTACATCATTTCGAATATCAAACGTCAGTTAGGAATCGGAGCCCTACATGTAACGTCAGCAATGCCGCTGTCACAAGAACAAAAAGACAAGATCTTAAAGAAAGTCATTGCTTCTTCAGAATATCAGAAGTTAGAGGTGACTTATGAGACAGATAAAGACATCATCGGTGGATTGATCCTTTGTATGGATGATCGGATTGTGGATAATTCCATTCGTACAAAGCTTGATTCGATGGGCAGATATCTGTCACAAATACAACTATAGAACAGGAGGAAGATAAGCCCCATGAATTTAAGACCAGAAGAGATCAGTTCTGTGATCAAAGAACAGATCAAACAATATTCAACAAAGCTTGAAACCTCTGATATTGGAACGGTAATACAGGTTGCCGATGGAATCGCCAGAATCCATGGATTAGAGAAAGCGATGCAGGGAGAACTGCTCGAATTTCCAGGGGAAGTTTATGGAATGGTATTAAACTTAGAAGAGGACAACGTAGGTGCAGTTCTCTTAGGTGACCGAAAGAATATTAACGAAGGCGATATTGTCAAGACAACGGGCCGCGTGTAGAAGTGCCGGTTGGAGATCAACTGACAGGACGTGTCGTAAACTCCTTAGGACAGCCAATTGACAATAAAGGTCCGATCGAGACAGATAAATATCGTCCAATTGAAAGAGTTGCGTCAGGAGTAATCTCAAGAAAATCCGTAGATACTCCGATTCAGACAGGAATCAAAGCGATCGATGCGATGGTACCAATCGGAAGAGGACAGCGTGAGCTGATCATCGGAGACCGTCAGACAGGTAAGACAGCGATCGCGATCGATACGATCATTAATCAGAAAGGACAGGGTGTTCACTGTATTTATGTGGCAATCGGCCAGAAAGCATCCACAGTTGCTAATATCGTTAAGACATTAGAAGAGTTTGGTGCGATGGATTATACAACGATCGTAGCATCCACAGCCAGTGAATTAGCACCGCTTCAGTATATCGCACCATACGCAGGATGTGCGATCGGTGAAGAATGGATGGAAAGAGGAGAAGACGTATTAGTTGTATATGACGATTTAAGCAAACATGCAACTGCATACCGTACACTTTCCTTACTTCTTCGTAGACCACCTGGACGTGAAGCTTATCCTGGAGATGTATTCTACTTACATTCAAGACTTTTAGAGCGTGCAGCCAGATTATCTGATGAATTAGGTGGGGGATCATTAACAGCCCTTCCGATCATCGAGACACAGGCAGGTGATGTATCTGCATACATCCCACTAACGTTATTTCCATCACAGATGGACAGATCTATCTGGAAACAGAGATGTTTAATGCAGGTTTCAGACCAGCGATCAATGCCGGACTTTCTGTATCACGAGTTGGAGGATCTGCACAGATCAAGGCAATGAAGAAGATCGCAGGACCAATCCGTACAGACCTTGCACAGTATCGAGAACTGGCAGCATTTGCCCAGTTTGGATCAGAGCTTGACGATGATACAAAAGAACGATTAGATCAGGGTGAGAGAATCAGAGAGATCTTAAAACAGCCACAGTATCAGCCATTACCAGTTGAGAAACAGGTTGCGATCATTTATGCAGCAGTCAAGAAACATCTCTTAGACCTGCCAGTAGATCAGATTCTTGATTTCCAGAAAGAATTATTTGAACTGATTGATACAAAATATCCAGAGATCTTTACAAGCATTGCCGAGACGAAAGTCATGGATGATGCGACAGAAGAGAAACTGATCAAAGCGATCAATGAAGCAAAAGAATCATTTAGAAAGTAAGGTGATCTGTCATGGCATCGATAATTGATATTAAAAGACGAAAAGCCAGCGTCGAAAGTACCGGACAGATCACAAAAGCGATGAAACTTGTATCCACGGTAAAGTTACAGAGAGCCAAGCAGCGTGCAGATGAGTCAAAAGCATACTTTAATAAGATGTATGAGACGATCAGCTCGATCCTTGCCAAAGCAGGTAATATCAATCATCCGTATTTACAGGAAAATGGTTCCACAAAGAAAGGGATCATTACCATTTCATCCAACCGTGGATTAGCAGGAGGATATAATAACAATATTGTGAAACTGATCCGGGACAGCGGTATGAACAAAGAAGATATCATGATCTATGCGGTAGGACATAAAGCGATGGATACATTAAAACATCGTGGGTATGAGATTGTTTCTGATGATTCAGAGATGATCAACGAGCCAGTCTATGATGATGCCAGAATCTTAGGAGAGAAGCTTCTAAAAGCTTTTGAAGATGGAGAGATCGGTGAGATCTATCTGGCATACACCGATTTTAAGAATACCGTGGTTCATGAACCAAAACTTGTAAAATTACTCCCAATTGAGAATGATCAGCAGGCAAATGAAGAGAAATCTGAAAGCAAGGCTCCAATGAATTTTGAGCCAGAGCCGGAAGAAGCACTTTCTTTATTAATTCCAAAGTATATCTGCAGCATGATCTATGGAGCCTTAGTTACATCTGTAGCAAGTGAAAATGGAGCCAGAATGCAGGCAATGGATTCTGCGACAAGTAATGCAGAAGAGATGATTTCAAACTTAGAACTTGCATACAACCGAGCAAGACAGGGAGCGATCACACAAGAATTAACAGAGATCATTTCAGGAGCAGAAGCCCTGAAGTGATGGACTCGATATAAGAAGCAGGAGGAAATAACATGGCAGATAATCGTACAGGAAAGATCACACAGGTCATCGGTGCGGTTCTGGATATCAAATTTGGCAGTGACAATCTACCAGAGATCAATGATGCGATCGATATTCAGACAAAAGACGGCGGGAAATTAGTCGTTGAAGTTGCACAGCACCTGGGTGATGACACCGTAAGATGTATCGCAATGGGACCAACCGACGGATTAGTCCGTGGAATGGAAGCACAGGCTACAGGCGGACCGATCTCCGTTCCTGTAGGAGAGGCAACCTTAGGACGAATCTTTAACGTGCTGGGAGATCCTATTGATAATAAACCGGCACCAGAAGGAGCCAACCGCTTACCAATCCACAGAAAAGCACCGGAATTTTCAGAACAATCTACAGAGACAGAAGTTCTGGAAACAGGGATCAAGGTCGTTGACCTTCTATGCCCATACCAGAAGGGTGGAAAGATCGGTCTGTTCGGTGGTGCGGGAGTAGGAAAAACCGTACTGATCCAGGAGCTGATCCGAAATATCGCAACAGAGCATGGTGGATATTCTGTATTCACTGGTGTAGGAGAACGTACTCGTGAAGGAAATGATCTATACACAGAGATGAGTGAATCAGGTGTTATCGACAAGACCGCCATGGTCTTTGGACAGATGAACGAACCACCTGGAGCCCGTATGAGAGTTGGTCTTACAGGACTTACAATTGCAGAAGATTTCCGTGATCGTGGAGGAAAAGACGTCTTATTATTCATCGACAACATTTTCCGTTTCACACAGGCAGGATCTGAGGTATCTGCTTACTTGGACGAGTGCCAAGTGCGGTAGGTTACCAGCCAACACTGCAGACAGAGATGGGTGCCTTACAGGAACGTATCACATCCACAAAGAATGGATCGATCACATCCGTACAGGCAGTCTATGTGCCAGCCGATGATTTAACTGACCCGGCACCAGCAACAACTTTTGCCCATCTGGATGCAACAACTGTATTATCACGTGCGATCTCAGAGATGGGAATCTATCCAGCGGTAGATCCATTGGAATCAACATCCAGAATTCTCGATCCAAAAGTCGTTGGAGAAGAACATTACAAAGTAGCTCGTGGTGTTCAGGAGATTCTGCAAAAATACAAAGAATTACAGGATATCATTGCAATCTTAGGTATGGATGAACTTTCCGAAGACGAGAAACTGGTCGTAGACCGCGCAAGAAAGGTACAGAGATTCTTATCTCAGCCATTCTTCGTAGCTGAACAGTTTACAGGAAAACCAGGACAGTATGTATCCTTAAGTGATACGATCCAGGGATTCAAAGAAATCTTAGAAGGAAAACACGATGAGATTCCAGAAGGAATGTTCTTGAATGCAGGAACCATCGAAGAAGTTGTAGAACGTTTTGCAGCAAGAAATAAGTAGGTGATCCTATGGCTGAAAACACAATGAAATTAGAAGTCATTACACCAGAACGCTCATTTTATACAGGAGATGTCACATTTGTTGAGTTAAATACAACCGAAGGAGAAGTCGGAATTTACGCAAGACACATCCCGATGACTATGATCATCGCACCAGGTGTCCTAACAATCACAGAAGAAGACGGAACCAAGAAGAAAGCGGCATTATTAAAAGGATTCGTGGAAGTCACAGAAACAACCATGAGTATCCTGGCAGAAGTCGCAGAATGGCCGGAAGATATCGATGTTGAACGTGCAAAGAAAGCCGAAGAGAGAGCAAGAAAGAGACTCGAAGCTAAGAGTGCAGATATTGATATTGCAAGGCAGAGTTGGCACTTAAGAGAGCGTTAGTTCGTAAGGGATTGAAAGCATAAAGTGAATTTGAATATATGTAAAAAGATTCTAGGCAGATTGATTGCTTAGAATCTTTTTATTTTTTCATATGTAAAAAAACATATACAATAAAAAAATAATATAATATTATATTTATACTTGTACAAATGATGAGCTTCGTATAAAATATAAAGTAAAATAAGATTGAAGGAGAAAGGTGAGTCAATGAAAAAATTAACAAAAAAAGAAGTAGAAATAATGAAAATATTTTGGGCAAGTGAGCATCCATTAGCAGCATCAGATATTTTGAAATTGGATGAAAGTATGAATATTAATACGATACGTGCATCCATTCAGAGTTTACTGAAAGCAGATTATATTGAAGTTGCTGGTATTGAACATAGAGGAAATGTATTGGCGCGTACTTACACTGCGAAGATTAAGATAGAGGAGTATATTATTTCTAATTTTGCAGGAATTAACAATAAAATATCTAAAAAATCTTTGGTTGCTCAATTTATAAAAAATGAGGAGGATGAAGAGATTATAAATGAACTGGAACAAGAATTGAAGCATAGAAAAGAAATTTTAGCGAAAAAGAGGGATAATTAGATATGATATTTCCAACATACGGATCAGTATTTGCATGTATATTATTGAGTAGTGTTTTTATGATTGTGGTATGTTTGCTGGGAAATAGAATGAATTTTATTTTAAAAAATAGTGCTAATTTGTTGGTATTTTTCATGATCATGGTTATGTTAAGAATGTTTTTTCCATGTAATTTTGTATTCACCAAAAACATTTATTCTACACGTGCGTTGACTGTAATATGTGATATTTTAATGAAACATATTTGGAAGGATTATAGTGTTTCAGATGTAATTATAGTAGTATGGATATTAATTAGTTTTATGTATATATGCAAGCTTATACATACACAGATTCAATTCAATCGATTTTTATCAATACTAGTACCAGATAATTCAAATAAGATAGAGAAGGCATATAAATCAGTACAAAATAATAAAAACTATAAATTTGAAATATATAAAATACAGGGAATTAAGAGTCCATGTATTACAGGATTGATTCATCCTAAGATTCTACTGCCGGAAATGGATTTTACCGAAAAAGAATTACAATATATTTTTAAACACGAACTGCAGCATTTTAATCATCATGATCTGTGGTTAAATATGTTGTGTGAAATTATTATGTGTTTTTATTGGTGGAATCCTTTCGCATATTTTTTAAAAGAGAAATTCAAGGATATGTTAGAATTCGCAAACGATAAAAAAATAACGGAATCAATGAATGAAATGGAAATTTATGAGTATTTAGAATGTATGCTTAAAATTATAAAGAATAATAAGATGCATAAGAAGATACCAGTTCTTTGTTTTATTGGATGCGGAAGATCTACACTTCAACAAAGATTTGACTTAATTATAAGAGGACAGGAGAAAAAATATAAACACAGAGGATATATTTTGTACATTATGTTTTTTTGTTTCAGTTATATTTTAAGTTTTGTTTTTGCATTCGAGCCAGAATATAATAATCCAGATCATATGTCAGATGAAATTATATACAATTTAGAAAATAAAGATACATTTTTTATAAAAAACAATAAAGGATATAAAATATATTATAAAGGAAGATTTGTAGGAAAGTGTAAATCATTAGAAACATTTCAAGGATATCGTGTATATAAAAACGACAAGGAGGCAAAAGAAAATGAAGAGGTTAAATAAGATAATTGTATGTTTAGGTGGGGTATTAGTATTTTCGATGGGACTTAATTTCTCTGTTCAAACAATTTATGCACAAGAAAATGTAGCAATTGTAGATGAAGGGCAAAATGGAGATATCGAGGAATATAAAAATGTTTATGTTTGGAAATATAAAGTAGTAAATGGAAATTTATATAAAAGAAAATATAATATAGTAACTGGAAAATGGGTAGGAAAATGGATACCAGTATAAAATGATATAGTATTTTTTTAACAACATATTATAAAAATATTGACAATATATACATAATGCAGTAGTATATAAGTACATTCTGGAATGTAAAAATATTATATAAGGAGAGCATTATGACAAAAAAATTAGCATTAATAGCATTTTGTTTCTGCGCATGTTTCGGACTAGTTGGTATAACATATGCAGATACATATGCAAGTACAACAAAAGAGAACACAGCTGAACAAGAGCAGGAAATTAATTTAGACCAGTATTTAAATAATGGTGATAAATCATTACATGATGTGATTTATGGTGTGTCAAGTGATACAGCATCAAATAAATTATTAAAAGGTCGTCCAAGTAAACCTAACGCTAATAGAGGCTATTTTTGGGTAACTTGGGAAGGTGAAAAATTTGCTGCACATTTTGATAATGATTATTATACACATAGAGTGGTAGTGAAAAATTCAAATTCTTCTAAATGGTATGCTAGTGCATGGGTCCCAAAAGGAACACGAGCTACAAGAAGAATTTTTCAGACATTAACTGGAAATAAGGCTAAATGGGCAACTAAATAATAGAAATATAAAATAATTACTGCAGCCTATATACAAAAAGGTTACAGTAATTATTTTTTAGGAGAAAACTGTGAAATGAAAAGCAAAAAGATTGTTTGTATCTTATATAGCATTGTATTGATAGGCATGAATGTTTTTGGGTTTGCAATTTTCAGTGATTATCGCATGACAGATAAGATTTTCCATAAGAGAGTGGTAGAAGTTCAAGCCAGACAACAAGAACTTGTGAATGTATCAGAAGTTCATAAAGAACTTTTAAAGTTTGCAAATCAATATCATGTAACAATTATGAAATATGAATTCCTTAATGAAAAGGAATTATCTATTTATACAACAAATCAACAAGAAGTTTTAAATATGAAGTTCCATATACCACATGGAAAATAAATGTGTATCCATTTAAAGATTTGAAGAATGTAGGATATGGAAACACATTTTTATAGATCATACGACGAGAGCAATAGAGCAGAAATTAGAACAGGATTATCCCAATATGGTATTGTAAAAATATATACCAATCAACAAAAATGGCAATCAATAAATAATTTTTCTGTGTTGTATTTGTTAGGATTTAGTGTTTTATTTTTATTGCTAGGATTTAGTGTCTATTATATATATTCGAGAAAGAAAATAGCTTTAATGAAATATTGGGGATATTCGAAAGCATCAATTATATGGAAGATAAATAAAGATATCATAAGATTTTGGATATTCAATGAGATGATATGGTTAATGATATGGATTGGAGTTGGATGGAAGTTTGAAGGAATACAAAAAATAATAGAATATATGTCTACATGTATTTTGGTAAATTTATTGATAAGTATTATAATTTTTCTGTTGGCAATTATAATAAATTGTATGATATTATCTTTTGAAAAGCATATATCAGAAGGGGAAAAAAATGGCTTTTTTAGTCAAATCAAAAAAGTATCTTATATAGTGCTGATTAGTGTTTTTATAGCTGTTCAGTTAACTTTAAGTAATGCAACAAATGATGCACAACGATTGAAAGATAAACAGCATACTTTGAGTTATTGGAATAAGACAAAAAATATTTATACAATTAATTTTCAAGGATATGATTCTTCAGTGGCAGAAGATTCTTTGGAAGCAAGAAATATTAATGATGAGTTAAAAAAATTTTTATCAAAAATCAAAAGATAAAATGAAAATATTTCTTATAAACTCAGATAATTATGAAAAGGAATCGGATGGAAGAGGAAATCAGAGGTACGAATTTGAGTATGTTGGAGATAAAGAAGAGCAAATTTGTTCACCAGCAGGAAGAAGTATTCAAATAGATGAAAATTATTTAAAGCGAAATCCAATACAAACATGTAATGGGAAAGCCATTTCAAAATTGATTGATTACGATCAAAATACTCTTAATATTTTAGTGCCAGAACAGTATAAGAAATATGAAAAAAAAATCGTAAAAAATTATAAAGAAAATTTCTATTTCCAAAAGGTTACAATAGATAATTATTTTAGAAAAATATGAATAAACCAAAAAATATGTTGAAAAAAGATAAACTATCTATTCATATTATATATGTGAAAACGAATCAATCTTATTTTACATATGATTCAGATACAGGAAATGGGAAAAATCAGATTATAGATCCAATAGCAGTCATTTATACAGGTGGGGTGGATTCATCTTGTATTGCATCTATGTATGCAGGAGATACAGTTTCAGGTAGCATTTATTTTGAGGATAATTCTAAAAAACAAGGTTATGCGTATCGAAAAGTAGAAGCATTAGAACAAAAGTTAGGCATTTATCAATTTAACTCTGTGACAAATATTTATGGACAGGCAGCCAGTAATCTTGTGATTATTCGACAGAAAGTAATGTGGCAGAGTGCAATTTTATTAGCAGTTATACTTTGTTCCATAGTATTTATAACAATAGCAGTTAGTGGATATTATTTTTCAAAACAACAAAGATTATTATTAGAAGCTTTATGGGGATATGGCTATATGTCGTCAATAAAAGAAATCATTCTAGTTTTGATAGGCATTAATTTGTGTACAACTGCAGTAGTATATGTTATAAAACATAATGTAGTAGTATGGCATTTTATGATTATAGCATGTATCATAGAAATTATTGTTACAAAGTTAGAGTATGATTATTTAAGTAAGAAAAATTTACATGAAAAAATAATAAATGGAGAGCAATGGTGATGATTGAATTAAAAGATATTTGTAAATCATTTGGTGATCATGTAGTTTTGAAAAATTTTTCGTTAAAAATCAATAAAAATGAATTTATTGCAATTATTGGTGAGAGCGGGGCAGGAAAAACTACTATTTTAAATATGATTTCTATGATTGATAAACCAGATAGTGGGAGTATTTCAATCAATGGGGAAAATAGCTTTTCTAAGAAAGATATTCAAAATTTAAGAAGATATGTATTTGGGTATATTTTTCAAAATTATGCCTTGATAGAAAATGATACAGTAAAAGAAAATCTGTTGTTATCAAAAAAGTATCGAAAGAATTTTAAAGAAAAAGAGTTAGAAGAATCTTTAGAGAAAGTTGGGATATCCAAAGAATATCTGGGACATAAGGTTTGCGAATTAAGTGGTGGAGAACAACAAAGAATAGCAATTGCAAGAACGATGTTAAAACCATGTGAGATTATACTTGCAGATGAACCAACTGGAAATCTTGATACAAGCAATAAGGAAAAAATTATTCATTTATTTAAAGAATTAAAAAAAGAAGGAAAAACAATAATATGCGTTACACATGATGAAGAAATGGCAAAAAGTGCAGATCGAATCATTGATTTAAAAAAGGAAAGAGGTAGTGAAAAATGAAAAGTATTTTATTAGCAGCAATGAATGGAGTATTAATTTTATTTACAGTATTAGTGCATAAGATAATTTTTAGAATACTGGGATTAGGGTATGATAACTTGGTGATATATTGGGGATTGTTTGTGCTTATATTTTTTATATTTGATGTAATTTTGAATTTTTTCTTTTTAAAAGATAAATCAAGATAAAAGCAAGAATATATTTGAATATGTAAAGAAATCCTGTCTACATTGAGAAATCAGTGTCAGGCAGGATTTTTTGTTAAATTAAAACCATCAATCTTTTCAGATTATGTAATTTTTTCTAAATTCATTGTCTCTAAAAAGATGAAAGGAGATCAAAAGAATGTCGACAGAACAAATTTTAGAAAGGCTTATGCGAGAATACGGAGATTCTGTTTTTCGTATGTGCTTTCTTTACTTAAAGGATTATCATTTGGCAGAAGATGCCACACAGGGAACATTTATGAAAGCTATGAAAAAATTAAAAGATTATTTTGAGTTGCATATAAAATAACCAGATAGTAAAATATGAACAAAAGGTAAGATTAAATGCGGAAAGGAGGGAACCTCATGCAAAAGAAACTTCCAATCGGAATTGAAAACTTCGAAGATATGATAAAAGAAAACTATTACTATGTAGATAAAACAGGCCTGCTCAAACAATTGCTAAATGAACACGGCCTAGTCAATCTATTCACAAGACCAAGAAGATTCGGAAAATCCTTAAATATGAGTATGTTAAAATATTTCTTTGAAATAGGAAATGATCAGGCAATTTTTGAAGGCCTTGAAATTTCAAAGGACAAAGAATTATGCGATCAATATCAGGGAAAATTTCCAGTAATCTCAGTTTCATTAAAAGGAGCGAAAGCAGGAAATTATGAAGATGCAAAAAAACTGATGAAATATATCATGGCAGCAGAATCCAGACGATTATACGATCGAATGTCAGAAGATAAGTTAAACGAAAAACAAAAAGAACAGATGAACCATTAATGTCAGATAACATGAAAGATACAGAGTTAATGACAGCACTGTGGATTTTATCTTCTATTTTAAAAGAATATTATGGGAAAAAAGTTATCATATTGATCGACGAATATGATGTCCCATTAGACAAGGCGTTCGAGAATAACTACTATAATGAAATGATCATCTTACTTCGAAACATGTTAGAACAATCATTAAAAACAAATGATAATCTATACATGGCCGTATTAACAGGCTGCTTAAGAATTGCCAGAGAAAGCATCTTTACAGGACTAAATAACTTCAATATCTTTTCTATCACAGACCAATATTTTGATGAGTACTTTGGATTTACAGACAAAGAAGTAAAAGAAATATTACAATATTACAAAGTACCAGAAGCTTTCGAACAAACAAAGAAATGGTATGACGGCTATCGCTTTGGAAACACAGATATCTACTGCCCATGGGATGTAATCAATCACTGCCGAGCATTAAAAGTAGAACCAGATGCGACACCACAGCCATACTGGATCAATACAAGTGGAAATTATATCGTAAAACGCTTTATAGAGAAAGCAAACCAACAGACAAGAAGAGAAATTGAACAATTAATTGAAGGAAAAGCAATCCAGAAAGAAATCAGGTTAGAACTAACATACAACGAACTAGACAGCACGATCGAGAATCTCTGGAGTGTACTCTTCGCAACAGGCTACCTCACCCAACAGGGAAAACCACAAGGAAGAACCTACTCTCTGATAATCCCAAACGAATCCATCCGACAGATCTTTATCGAACAGATTCAGGAATGGTTCAAAGAAACCACAAGAAAAGACGAAAACCGCTTAAAAGATTTCTGCAAAGCATTTGAAGAAGGAAACGCAGAAGCAATCGAAGAACAATTTAATAACTACCTAATGAAAACTATCAGCATCCGAGACACCTTCACAACCAAAAAAGAAAACTTCTACCATGGAGTCCTCCTAGCTTACTAAGCTACGACCCAGACTGGTACATTACCTCAAACCAAGAAAGCGGAGACGGATACAGCGATATCATGATCGAAGCAGAACAAGCCAGAATCGGAATCATTATAGAAGTAAAATATGCAGAAAACATCAAAACACTAGATAAAGCATGCCAAAAAGCACTAAAACAGATCAAAGAAAAGAATTACGATCAGAAACTAGAAGAAGAAGGCTACGAAACAATATTAAACTACGGAATCGCCTGCTATAAAAAACGATGTAAAGTTTTGGTAGACAAATAATATAAAATAGAACCATTATCATTTTTAGAAAAAAATTGTAAGTAAAATTTACATGATAATAAATATAGAATATATAGTTATTACCAATAACCTTCAGCGTATATAAGAGATATAAAATAAATTCGTGTTTAGCCACCTTTTATTTATTTTATATCTCTTATATACGTCAAAGATTATGACAAACAATTATTTATTCGCCAAATTATTATTCTGATACCGAGAATCAAACGTAACCTCATCATCAAACCACTCAGGTCCTTCATATTCCACAGCAACTTCCTCACTAGGAAATTCCACCTCGCCATCACAAGCCCCTCATATTCTCCATGAAAGACATCTAGTTCGATCACAAATCCATGTTCATCTGGAATCTTATAACGAGTCTTAGAAATTAAAATCCCATCCACCTTTGGAAGTAGATGCTCATAAGCTGCTTTATCAAGTGGAAATTCATGCTCAGTTCTAGCCATCAATCCTTTACTCTTGAAAGTTAAGAAATACTGCTTATTCATTCTGCGGATACGAATCACAGGTTCCATGCAAAGATAGCCCTGTTCGATCTCAGAGTGTGGATAAGAATCCAGATTATCAGGTAAGTTGTGGACGATAAATTTTCTTTCGATTTCCATGGGCATTTCCTCCTTGAAGTGCAGATCCTAAGCCTTTTTAAGGTGCATACTTTTTCTTTATTATACCCATCGTCTATGATATAATCAACAAAGATCGAGAAAAAGACAAAGGAGATGAATATAAATGCGTTTAAGAAATGTACCAGGAGCGAGAGAGACGATCATTGAAAATAAGTTCTCTATTCAGCAGCCAGAACAGATGAAAGGAAAATGGGCAGAGGTATTCCAAAATGACCATCCGATCCACATTGAAGTAGGAATGGGAAAAGGACAGTTTATCATAGAAATGGCAAGAAGAAATCCAGAAGTAAACTATATTGGAATCGAAAAATATTCAAGTGTCTTAGTAAGAGCTGTAGAGAAATTAGAAGATTTTGAACAGGACAACCTTCGTTTGATCCGTATGGATGCAGAGAATATCGAAGAAGTGTTTGACAAAGATGAAGTAGACAGAATCTATTTAAACTTCTCTGATCCATGGCCAAAAGACCGCCATGCAAAGAGAAGACTGACATCTACAAGATTTTTAGAACGATACAATAATATCCTGACACCAGAAGGAAGAGTGATGTTTAAGACAGATAACAAAGACTTATTTGACTTCTCCTTAGAGCAGGTAGAAGAAGCAGGATGGATCCTGGAAAATCATACATATGATCTTCATCACAGCGAATATAATGAAGGAAATGTCATGACAGAATACGAGGAGAAATTTTCAGCTAAAGGAAATCCAATCTGTCGTTTAGTCGCATATCGTCATGCCAAGTAAAAGGATTGCATAAAATAAACAAAAAGTGGTAATATAATCATGAAACAAGGAAAGTTTCGATGCAAGATCCAGTTGTTTCTATATTTGCATCCATGTATGAACAGATGGGTCTGTCAATTTTTTCAGTCACTAGACGAAGCAAAACGATGTTTAAATAAATAGCAAAGGATAGGTGAATTATTATGGAATATACATTTACAAGTGATAATTTTGAAGAAGAAGTATTAAAAAGTGATGTGCCAGTATTAGTAGATATGTTTGCAACATGGTGCGGACCTTGTAAGATGATGGCACCAGTGGTAGCACAATTAGCTGAAGAATATGAAGGAACTGTAAAAGTCGGAAAACTTGATATCGATCAGAATGTTGATATCGTAGCACAGTACAAGATCATGTCAGTTCCAACATTTTTAGTGATCAAAGATGGAGAGGTTAAGGCAAAACTGATCGGAGCAGTATCCAAAGAAGAATTAGTTGAAGCGATCGATCAGGCAAAGTAGTAAGATGAATATATTAAATATTGAACATATCAGCAAAATTTATGGAGAGAAAGTCATTTTTGATGACGTATCTCTTGGAATCCACAGTGGCGATAAGATCGGTGTGATCGGGGTCAATGGTACAGGAAAGACTACATTATTAAAGATCATTGCCAAGATCAACGAGCCAGACAAAGGCCAGATCATCTGTGGAAATGGGATCCGTGTATCTTATCTTCCACAGAATCCTGAATTCCCGAAGAAACAAAGCATTCTTGAATATGTGATGGATGGGAAAGAACATCAGGACTGGAAGACAGAGAGTGAAGCAAAAACGATCCTTACAAAACTTGGAATCTATGATTTTGACGAAGGATGCGATCATTTATCTGGAGGCCAGAAGAAGAGAGTTGCACTCGCAAGAACTTTAGTAGATCCAACCGAAGTACTGATCCTTGACGAGCCAACCAACCACTTAGATAACGATATGGTTCTATGGCTGGAAGAATTCTTAAACAGCCTTAGAGGCGTATTGATCATGGTAACCCATGACCGTTATTTCTTAGATCGTGTAACGAATAAGATCGTAGAGATCGACAAAGGAAAACTTTACGAATACGATACCAACTATTCTGGATTTGTAGAGTTAAAAGTCCAGCGCGAAGAGATGGAATTAGCGACAGAACGTAAGCGCCAGAGCTTGCTTCGAGTGGAAATGGAATGGATGAAACAGGGAATCAAAGCGAGAGGAACAAGACAGAGAGCCAGAACGGAACGTTTGAAGAACTGAAGAATGCCAAAGGTCCATCCATGCAGCAAAATGTTGAGATGGATTCGATCAGCAGTCGTCTTGGAAAGACAACGATCGAGTTAGAACATATTTCCAAAGGATTTGGAGATAAACAACTAATCAAGGATTTCTCTTACATCGTATTAAGAGATGACAGGATTGGATTTATCGGTCCAAATGGATGCGGAAAATCTACGCTTATGAAGATGATCATGGGAATTCTTCAGCCAGACGAAGGGAATATCACGATCGGTGATACTGTAAAGATCGGATATTTTGCACAGGAAAATGAAGATATGACAGGTGATATCCGCGTTATTGATTATATTAGAAATGTTGCAGAATACATTCAGACAACAAAAGGGCAGGCAAGTGCATCCCAGATGTTAGACCGTTTCCTGTTCCCGCCAGAACTTCAATACACACCGCTTGATAAACTTTCTGGAGGAGAACAGAGACGTCTCTACTTATTAAAAGTATTGATGGAAGCACCAAATGTTCTGATCCTCGATGAGCCGACCAATGACCTTGACATTCAGACATTAACAATCTTAGAAGATTATCTGGATACATTCGCAGGAATCGTGATCACAGTATCTCATGACCGATATTTTCTTGATCGTATTGTAAACAGGATCTTTGCGTTTGAAGAAGGCGGGCATTTAAAACAGTACGAAGGCGGTTATACGGATTATCTGGAGAAAGTAAGGCCAATTGCGAAACAAGAAAAAAGCAAACCAGAGAAAAAAGAAAATAATGGAAAGAAATTCCAGAAAGAACATCAAAAGAAGCTCAAGTTTACATACAAAGAACAAAAAGAATTTGAAACGATCGATGATGATATTGCGAAACTGGAGGAAAAAATAGAACAGTTAGATGAAGAGATCATGGAAAATGCAACGAATTCTGGTAAATTAGCAGAGCTTACGCAGCAAAAAGAAGAGACAGAAGAAGCTTTGAATGAAAAAATGGATCGCTGGGTATATTTAAATGATCTGGCAGAACAGATAGCGAATCAATAACGATAAAAGAGGATTGACTCACAAAATATCATATGAGTCAATCCTCTTATTATGTTAAGCTTCTTTTTCTAACTTAATGTTCTTCTTATACAACCGATAATCTACCCAATTTCCAATCAAAAATTGAACAGTAGCAAAAAATGGAACCCCAAGGAACATTCCAAGTGGACCGAAATAAGCACCACCGACAGTGATGGAAAATAAAATCAGTAGTGGACGAACTCCGGTAGATTCTCCAAGAATCTTAGGTCCAAGGATCAGGCCGTCAAACTGCTGCAAGACAAAAACCATGATAATAAAGATCAGGCACTTTGTCGGGCTTACGATAAAAAGAATAAAAGCACCGGGAACTGCACCAATGATCGGTCCAAAATAAGGAATCATATTTGTGACACCGATAATAACACTGATCAATACGGTATAAGGAAGTTTTAAAATAGTCATCGCAACAAAAGCTAGTAAACCAATGATCAGAGAATCAATTGATTTTCCGATAATGAAACCAGAAAAAATATTATGACAATCTTTTAAAGTGCGAAGTACACGATAAGAGAAATTCTCATTAAAGATTGCAAGAACCAATCGTTTCCCGGCATTTTTTAAAATCAATTTATCAATTGTCATATAAATAGAAACAATAAATGCGATAAACAGGTTAAATAATCCCTTAGCAAAAGACATGGAAGCCTCATAAAGCATAGGGACAATATTGGTCAGAAGATTGTTGGTCAGTTCAAAAAGCTTTGGTAATGTCTTTGTCTCGATCATATCGGCAATCTGACCAGGAAACATATCTGTGCTGTTCTCACGATAATGTTCAAAGATAGACATGATCGATTTATAAATATCGGGAATCATCAGGGATAGTTCACGAATACTGTCATATAACTGTGGAATGATAAATCGTAGACATACAATGATAAAACCAACCATAACGAGATAGCTGATCAAAATGGCGAGTCCACGCTGTGCATTGGCAGATTTCTTTTTTAAAAGTTTCATGGATACATTTCTTTGAAAGAAAGCTACGACGGGATTTAAAATATAGGCGATCAGAAATCCCATGAAAAATGGAAATAAGATGTCCCATAATTGAGAGATCAGTTTACTTGTATTAGACCATTGTGTTATAAAACGGAAGATCACACATCCGATCAGGATAACAGCAATGGTATAGATAGAAATCGTAAAATACTTTTTATTCGATTCGAATTTGTGGTTACTTGACATTTGAGACTCCTCTTAGAATGATAGTTAATCAGTAATATCATCTATTATAGACGTTTCCAAGATCAGTTACAAGACAATATAAGATTTAAATAAAAGAAAAACACCATCCCCGGCTACAAAATCAACCAAAAACAGTGCTTTAGTACGCGATGAGGGTTCGAACCCTCGACACCCTGATTAAGAGTCAGGTGCTCTACCAACTGAGCTAATCATGTACGCTACGTACGTCTGAGCATCGATCGATTGTACAGCTACGTACGTCTGAGCATCGATCGATGTACAGCTTACGTACGTCTGAGCATCGATCGATGTACACTACGTACGTCTGAGCATCGATCGATGTACAGCTACGTACGTCTGAGCATCGATCGATGTACACTTGTACGTCTGAGCATCATGATGTACAGCACCGTCTCTGAGCATCGTCCTG
>ENA-OQLB01000158-OQLB01000158.1-human-gut-metagenome-genome-assembly--contig:-NODE-158-length-40031-cov-5.446622_pt1 | contig 40031 bp, 47 predicted proteins | sample MGYA00242656_ERZ504813 | MGnify/ENA primary metagenome ERZ504813 (study PRJEB26092, sample SAMD00036388) | human gut metagenome | host: Homo sapiens | study: EMG produced TPA metagenomics assembly of... | reverse complement strand
CAGCAAAGTCTCAATCTGCTGTTCTATTTTCTCGTCTCTTGGAATGGCAGGCGCAACAGTGGTCTGCGCCGTAGAAGTAAGTACTAACCCTGATAGGCTAAAGATAAGATTAACTTTTTACTCATGGTTGTGATATTGGTTTATAATAGTTGCACTATCTGTTTATACGAGGCACAAAGATAAGAACATCCTGCCATACCAAAGGTACAACAGGATGTTTTTTAGGGTATGATTTGTTATTTTTTCAGACAATCCTACTCTCATCTCTTCAAGAGGCTCATCGGTTCCTGAAGTTTCAGGATGTTGTTCGTCTTCTGCGTTGCGGCAGCTACTTCAGCCTCCAGCGTAGCCTTGATGTCGCGTGAGGAAGCCCCGACGAGGAACTTGTAGTTTCCGGGAGTTACCACCCATGCCGATGCAGCCTCATCGTAGGAAGCCAGGTCATCAGCATTCACTTTCAGCGTCACCACAACCGCTTCGCCCGGTTTCAGCTCCTTGGTCTTGGCAAAAGCCTTCAGTTCCTTTTCGGGCTTGTTGGCAGCAACATCGGGAGCGGATACATAAAGCTGAACCACTTCCTTGCCTGCTACCTTACCGGTGTTCTTCACTTCTACAGACACGGTATAGACACCGTTGTCTGCCTTGACAGCAGCCTTGTCGTAAGCAAAAGTGGTATAGGAAAGACCGTAACCGAAAGGATAGGAAACCTGCTTGCCAAAGGTGTCGAAGTAACGGTAACCCACGTAAATGTCCTCTTCGTAATTGGTATAGTCCACGTTCTTCACGTCGTTCTTCTTCCCGCCTTTGTTCATGAGGTCGGTGCTCACACGCATGTCTATCGGGAAGTTGTCGGAAGAAGCGGCATCTTCAAACTTCACCGGGAAAGTCATTGTCAGCTTGCCCGAAGGAGAAGCCTTGCCACTCAGCACGTCAGCCACACTGTTTCCTCCCTCCTGGCCTGCCTGCCATGCACAAAGAATGGCATCGGGAGCAGATTTCCAAGAAGCAGTTTCAATCACACCACCGATATTGAGCACTACCACTACCTTCTTTCCGGCAGCGTGGAAAGCATCGGACACAGCTTTCAACATGTTCTGTTCCTCTTTGGTGAGGTTGAAGTCGGCTACCATACGGTCAAGGAACTCACCGGAGGTACGTCCCAGCGTCACCAGTGCCACATCGGCCTTGGCAGCCTGCTCGCGGATGACTTGTGCGGAAACAGCCATCTCAGCCGGACGGGTATCGGGCATGAACCACTCTTTCTTATCTTTGGACAGACGTTCTTTCTCGGTTTTCAGGTAAGCTTCATAGCTATTCTTCAGCGCTTCATCCACCACATAGCCGGCATTCTTCAAGCCGTCCAATAGCGAAACGGTATAAGCGCGGTTCACGTTGCCCGAACCTGTACCGCCTGCAATGAAATCGTAGGAAGTGCAACCGAAGAGTGCCACGTTCTTCACGTCGGCAGCCAGCGGCAGAGCACCGTTATCGTTCTTCAGCAATACCATACCTTCCGTTGCCGACTGGCGAGTAACGGCAGCATGCGCCTTCAAATCAGGCTTGTTGGAGTATTTATATCCCTTGAAGTGGGGAGTCTGGAGAATCATCTCCAGAATACGCTTCACATTCTGATTGAGGATGGCTTCATCTAACGCTCCGTCCTGCACACCCTTCACGATGGCTTCGTACTGCTTGGGCAGACCGGGCTGCAACATGTCGTTGCCTGCCACCATCTGTGCCACGGCATCCTTGCCGCCAAACCAGTCGGTCATCACCATGCCTTTGAAGCCCCATTCGTCGCGCAACATGGTTGTCTGCAACTCCTTGTTTTCCGAAGTGTAGACACCGTTCAGGTAGTTGTATGAGACATCACAGTCCAAGGAGCGGATTCCTTCACGCAATCTCGAACCCTTTCAAGTAGATTTCGCGCAAGGCGCGTGGAGATACATGCGCATCCGTAGCCATACGGTTGGTTTCCTGGTTGTTCACAGCAAAGTGCTTGATACTGGTACCCACACCGTTGCTCTGCACACCACGTACGTAGGCGGCGGCAATCTTACCCGACACCAACGGGTCTTCGGAATAATACTCGAAGTTACGTCCGCAAAGCGGGTTACGGTGAATGTTCAGCGCCGGAGCCAACAGCACGTCCGCACCGTATTCCAGCACTTCGTTACCGATGGACTGACCTACACTTTCCACCAGTTCCTGGTCCCAGGTAGATGCGAGCAAAGTTCCGATAGGGAAATGAGTACAATAGTACGTAGCCGAATCCCCCTCACGCTTGGGGTCGATACGCAGTCCGGCAGGACCATCAGCCAGCACCACAGCGGGAATACCGAGGCGTTCAATCGGGTATGTGGTTCCTGCCGCACCCGGCACCAGCTTTCTCGTTGCACCGATTACGGCACTGTCACCCGAGAAACCTGCCATACCGGTACCCACTACCAGATGCGCCTTTTCTTCCAAGGTCATGGCGCCAATCACCTCATCCAGAGAGGACTTTCCAAGCTGCGGCACACCCGGTCCGCAAGCTGACAAAACAGCCATTGCTGCTGCCATGGATATGATATTCTTCTTCATAATCTTATTTAAATATCTTCGGTGCGAATTCTGTCAGGTAAATACGCCAGTTCTTCCAGATATGACCTTCTCCGGTTTCATAATATTCATATTTGTAACCCTTCTCGTCCAACATCTTGCGGTAGTCGCTGTTGGCTTGGAACAAGAAGTCTTTATTACCGATAGCAATGTAATAGAGTGCCGGTTTCTTGGCAAACTGGGTTTTCAGTTTGGCTTCAAGGTTGTCATAAATCGGAGACTTCACATCTTTGTTGGGCATGATGGCTGCCGAGAACAGACCTACATAGTCGAACATATCCGGATATTGCTTGGAGATGTGCATGGAGTGGTAACCGCCCATAGACAATCCGGCAATGGCACGACCCCGCTTGTTGGCCTGCGTACGGTAAGTCTTATCAATGAACTTCACCACGTCGGGGAAAGCAGTCTCGAAAGAGCCTTCCATCGTCTTGGGCAGATTCATGCTGGGAGCGGCAAAACCCAGTGACGATTCACCCGGAGCAGCCTCCAACGCAGCGTTACCGTTGGTCATTACTACAATCATCGGCTTGGCCTTGCCTTGGGCGATGAGGTTATCCAGAATCTGTGCCGTACGTCCCAGTTCGCTCCATGCATTCTCGTCGCCACCCATGCCGTGTAGCAGGTAGAAGACGGGGTAGCGCTTGCCGCTTGTCTCATATCCGGCAGGCGTATAGACAGTCAGGCGGCGGTCCATACCCAGCGTAGGGCTGTTGTACCATACCTTAGATACCGTTCCATGAGGAACCTTATTCACTTTGTAGAGGTCGATGCGCTCGTCACCACCGATGATGAATACATTCGTCACGCTTGCCACATCTCGAATCATATAGACGTTGGCAGGGTCGTTAATCTTCAGTCCGTCTACCAGGAAAGTGTAGCTGTAGAGTTCTGGTTTCAGCGGTTCGGGAGTAGTGAATTCCCACACACCGTCCTTATTCTCTTTCAAATCTGCCACACCCGGACCATCAAACTCACCAAAAGGAGTCTTGATTTTCTGCGTAGGCAGGAAGTCGCCGGTTACCTGCACCTTTACGGCTTTCGGCGCCTTCAAGCGGAAAGTTACTGTATTGTTGTCGTGTATCTCAGGTGAGACCACGGGAGCGCCTCCCCAGAGAGCTTGTTGCGCGAAAGTCATCGCACACATCAGCAACAGAGCTGACAAAATAGAAATTCTTTTCATGATACGTATGTTATTTTGTTATTAAATTAGTTATACCAAATCCTCTTATTTGAACAACTTCGGCGCGAACTCCGTCAGATAGATTCGCCAGTTCCTCCAGATATGTCCCTCGCCCGTTTCAAGATACTCGTACTTATAACCATTGTCGTCAAGCAACTTGCGAAAATCGGCCACACCTTTATAAACAAAGTCCGTCTTGCCGCATGCGATGAAGTAAAGAGCCGGTTTCTTGGCAAACTGAGTCTTCAGCTTACCTTCGAAGTCGGTATAGACCGGACAAGTCGATTTATCGTTTCCGGTACTTGCACCGGAGAAAAGACCTACATAGTCGAACATGTCCGGGTAATACTTGGAAATATTGCAAGAGTGGAAACTACCCATAGAAAGCCCGGCAATGGCACGGTTCTTCTTATTGGCAAGAGTGCGGAAATTCTTCTCCACGAACTTCACGATTTCGGGGAACGAGAGTTCAAAAGCACCTTCCGCCACCTTCGCTCTTTCGTCGGGACGCATGGAGGGGCAACAAAACCCTTGGGAGATTCACCTGCAGCAGCATCTTGCCAAGCATTGCCGTTAGTCATCACCACAATCATAGGTTTAGCCTTGCCTTGTGCAATGAGATTATCCAATATCTGCGAAGTACGGCCAAGAGCAATCCAAGCTTCCTCATCACCACCTGCACCATGAAGCAGATAAAATACCGGATAACGCTTGCCGCTGGTTTCATAACCAGCCGGAGTGTAAATCGTCAGACGGCGGTCCATTCCCAGCGAAGGACTATTGTACCACATGCGACTTACCGTTCCATGGGGTACCTTATTCACTTTATACAAATCGGCACGGTCACCACCGATGATAAATACATTGGTCACGGTAGCCACATCCCGAATCATGTAAACATTGCTCGGGTCCATCATTCTCAATCCGTCCACAATAAAGGAGTATCCATAAAGTTCCGGCTTCAATGGTTCGGGAGTAGTAAATTCCCAAACGCCATCCTTCCCCTCTGTCAAATCGGCAATGCCGGTGCATCATAATCGCCACGAGGAGTCTTAATAGTTTGTGGAGGCAGAAAATCACCGGTAATCTGCACCCTTACAGCCTTAGGAGCTTTCAAGCGAAAAGTAACCGTGTTGTCGTCATGAATATCAGGAGAGACAACTGCCGCACCTCCCCAAAGAGCTTGCTGTGCAAAAAGGGTGACACAGCAGACCAGCAGCATCGCTGCCAAACTTAATAATCTTTTCATAATTTCTTATATTAAATGAATTAGCTTCTTGTTATTTAGCAAAGCAGCGACTTACAAAAGGCAGGCACATATAAAGTGCCGAATGCCAATATTCGCTGGTATGTCCGCCATCCCGCACACGGAACTGGCAAGGGATACCGGCATTACGCATCGCTTGGAAAAACTCTATATTACGGTCCAGCAGAAAGTCATCATCTCCGCAATCCACAAACCACTGTACTGTACGAAGCTGTGCCTTACGTGCATCATCTGCCTCAACCACATACCTGATGCAACTATGTTCCTGCACAGAACGCGTCAGCACAGCCATCTTGTTTGTGGGGTCGGGATCTTTTCCCACCTCCTCACCACTGACGGGGATGTTCATCAAAGCACTCATGGCATAGGCAGCACAATACATATCCGGATAGCGTTGTGCATAGCTCGTCGTTCCACCTCCGCCCATAGAAAGTCCGGCAATGGCACGATGCTGCTTATCACCTTTCACCCGGTAGGTCTTCTCTATATAAGGAAGGAACTCCTTATAGAAGAAATCTTCGTAAGCCCATCCCGGCATGTTGAAGTAGCCGTTCCAGCAAGTGGCCGGATTTCCTCCGGCATTGGGGCTGACGATAATCATCTCGCAAGCCTCGCCCGATGCCACCAACTGGTCCATCACGTCCTTCACACGTTGGTCTGTAAACCAACTGGTATTCACCCCCGACATGCCGTGCAACAAATAGAGGATAGGATATTTCCTATCCGTTTCATTGCTATAGCTTTGCGGCAGATAGATGGTGTAGGCACGGTGTGCTTTCAATACCTGGCTGTAGATGCTGTCGGTCACTACCTTGCTTTGCGGTCCCCATGCAGGATTTTGTGCATTTGCCATCCACAGCAAGCAGACGGCTAAGAGAGAGAGTATCAATCTTTTCATGGTATCGATTTAAAAATGTACTACAAAATAAGCGTTTTCCATTCTAAAACTAATTGATATATATCAGTTTTTTCACGCATATCCCCCTCATCTCTTCACCATCGGATACACAGCCACAGGCACTTGCGCCCGCATGGCATCATGCACTTTCTGCTTGCGTGCCTTTGTCACCCTCTGTACCGCTGTGCAACGCACATCGGCCGAAGATGCGGCAACCATCCACTGATATTCACCCTTAGCCAACTCCCAAGAGCTGTTTTTCTCATTAAAGGAAGCCATGTCCATCACGTTCCAAGTCAGAATCAGTGTCTGGCTCTCGCCCGGCTGGAGCAAGGCAGTTTTGCCGAAGGCTTCAACTCCTTGGCAGGCTTGTCAAGTCCCCCATTCGGAGCTTTCACATAGAGTTGTACAGCTTCACGCCCTGCCACCTTGCCGATGTTCTTCACGCTCACTTTCAACTCACAGCGGTCGGCATCCATTTTGGCGTTCTCTACCGCATAGTCAAAAGCAGTATAGCTCAAACCATGACCGAACGGATAGGAAACCTCTTTACCGAAAGTGTCGAAATAGCGATAACCCACATAGATTCCCTCTTCATAGTTGGTGAAATCCACATTTTTCTCCGGTTCCTTCGGTTTCTCCTCTTTCTTTTCGGACTTGAAGTTCATGCCGGTACCCATAGCAAACGACGGCATCTTGAACTCGTAATCAAAAGGGAAGTTAGCATCCGACGGCGCATCGCCATATTTCACGGCAAACGTCATGGGTAACTTGCCCGAAGGATTCACCTCTCCGGTCAGGATATCCGTGATACAATTGCCCACCTCTTGTCCCGGCTGGAAGGCACAAACCACTGCATCTGCCAGTCCCTTCCAAGAAGCAGTTTCCACCGGGCTGCAGATGTTGAGAACCACCACCAGTTTCTTGCCTGCAGCATGATAAGCGGCAGACACCTGCTTAATCAGAGCCAATTCGTTCTCCTTCAGAAGGAAATCTTCCACACGGCGGTCACAGCCTCGCCACTGACACGCCCCAGCGTAAGCACGGCAATGTCGTTGGCTTTCACTTGTGCAGCCAGTTCCTCGGCAGTGGGCAGGAACTCCTCGGCACGGGGCAGCGGAGTAAAGGCGAAAGGTGGTTTTCCGTGAGGAAAAAGCCGTTTCTGCTCGTCGGCCATATGCTTCTTGTAGCGGTTCAGCAATTCTTTGTCCACGGTGTAGCCCGCATTGCGCAAACCTTCTACCATAGAAACCGTGTAATAACCGATGCCCGTACTGCCAAAGCCCATGCCGGCAGGAACCATGTCATAGGAAGTAGTTCCATAAAGGGCCACTTTTTTGATGCCGGCAGCCATGGGTAGCGCCTGCTTGTTATCCAGCAGCACGATACCTTCCGCACCTATCTCACGGTCTACTTGCGCATGAGCCTCCAAGTCGGTTTTATTGGGATACTCGTAGCCGGCAAAGGTATGGCTCTTGACCACAAACTCCAGCACACGCTTCACGCTGCGGTCGAGGAGTGCCAAATCCAGTGTACCACTCTCTACGGCTTTCAAAATAGCTTTATACTGGCGGTCCTGCCCCGGTTGAAGCATATCGTTTCCTGCTACGATGGAGGTCACGGCATCTTTTCCGGCATTCCAGTCGGACATCACCAGTCCCTTGAATCCCCATTCGTCGCGGAGGATGTCTTCTGTCAGTTCACGGTCCTCGCAGGTATATTTGCCGTTCACCTTATTGTAGGCGGTCATCACGCTCCAGGCTGAGACTCTTTGACAGCAATCTCAAAGCACTTCAAATACAGCTCGCGCAAGGGGCGTTGTGTCAGGCGAGAGTCGTTGTTATTGCGGTTGGTCTCCTGGTTGTTTACGGCAAAGTGTTTCAGGCAGGTACCTGTCCCCCGGCTCTGGATTCCGTTGATATAAGCAGCAGCCATTTTGCCGGTCAGCACCGGATCTTCCGAATAATATTCATGGTTACGTCCGCAGAGCACATTTCGCATCAGGTTGACACCCGGTGCCAGCAACACATCCAAACCATAATCCTTCACCTCCGTACCCAAAGTACGTCCCACCTTGTGGCTGCATCCGGATTGAAAGTTGCTGCCACCGTGGTGCTGGAAGGAAATTCCGTAGCATGATAAGTACGGCTGTCGAATTCCCGCTTGGCAGCCATCGCCAACCGGTGCGGTCCGTCGGCAAGATAGGCGGAAGGGATACCCAGTCGGGGAATGTCGTAAGTACGTCCCGCTGTTCCGGGAAACTTGGTATCACTTCCCATCGACATCCCACAACCGATGACGAGGTGTACCTTCTCTTCGAGGGTCATGGCACTGACTACTTCGTCGATATTATCGGCACGCAGTCTGACTGACTGATTCGAACCGGTCGTCTGTGCAGTCAAGGCAGATGCCAGACAGAGTGAAAATAAAGTAATTGACAATCTTCTCATATATATTATATTTAAAAAGCCACAAAAGAAGCCCCCGTACAATTAGATGATTTCCACGGGGGACTTCTTCTACAAACAATTAATCAGTTAGAAAAATCTAATTTTGTCTATCTGCATCAGATGACGAAGTTAGATTTTGATTCTTTATGCGCTTTACCAACCTGCATTTTGTTCCATATTCGGATTCAAGCGGATTTCCTTTGCCGGAATAGGCAACAAATAATGTCTTTCCTTGAAACCATAACGCGTTTTATCCTTGTTATACTGAATGTATTCTACCGCTACATTATCCGGCTCATCTTTTCCTGCCTTATTTGACAAGATAGGTGTTCTTTCACCCTGATCCTTAAGCAAAGCCTCCGCATCTTTCCAACGGATAATATCCTGATAACGGGTATATTCAGAACAGAGTTCCAGTCTCTTTTCCAATTTAATGGCATCCAGGGTAGCTGTCTTGGCATCCAATCTTGCACGCTGACGCACCTCATTCAAGCAAGCATCAGCTTCGGATTGATTGCCATCCTTCAGGTTTGCTTCAGCCGCCAGTAACAAGACTTCAGCATAACGCATCCAACGATAGTATTATATGAACACCAGAACCCAGCAGGAGATTCTACATTCGAGAAGCGACGTTTCCACATGAAATAACCTTCATTAATCAAACTCTGCCCTTTGGCAACCTTGACACCCAATTGAGAAATTTGGTCATAGGTTTTCATTGTCTGATTCAACCGATAACCATCTACACCCTCTTCCTGAACAAATGCATCATACAACTTTTTCTGAGGAACCATAAATCCCCATCCGGTACCATTAAACTGATTGTTAGAGCCAGACATATCCAACTTATCAGTGCGCCAATGATTCATCATCACCTCAAAGAAACTGAACTCATCCATGGAATTACTTGCATCAAAAATACGGTTACTTTCGAGCATACTTTCACAATTATACTCAACCTTGTAGGTCAAGATATCCTCATAATTTCCATCATAAAGTTTATACTTACCGCTAGCTCTAACCTCATTCAAGACAACAGCAACTTCATTGCATCGTTTGCCTTATCCTTGCGTGCTTTGGCAACCTTTTGGGTGACGATACAACGTATGTCTGCAAAGGAGGCAGCTACCATCCACTTGTATTCACCTTTTGCCAATTCCCAAGCATTGATTTTATCGTTGAAGGAAGCCATGCCCATCACGTTCCAAGTCAGAATCAGTGCCTGGCTCTCGCCCGACTGGAGCAAGGCAGTTTTGCCGAAGGCTTCAACTCCTTGGCAGGCTTGCCCATACCACTCTTGGGAGCCTTAACATATAACTATACAGCTTCACGTTCCATTAGCTTACCAGTATTCTTCACATTCAAAAAGTAATCACCGTCAATATTGGTAATACAAGCGTTAGTAGTGCCTTTCTCCAGAATACTTACACCAATCATCTGTTCATTTAGGTTGTCCGTCACTATACCTGCACTTTCAAGCTTAGGTTTGCGCCTAACTGAAAGAGAGACAATACAGAAGCAGTACGGCAAATAACATATACCGCCTCAAGTTCATATTCTTTATTTTTTCATTTACAAATTAATTTAATTATTAGTTTAGCTTCGTACCATCGTTCATCGCCGTCACCCATACATTCACGTACAAGCAATCTAAGTTAGGTGGGAGGGAAGACCGTTGTTTCAATAAAAAAGATACCTATTTCGCATCATTTTTATAAAACATCTCTAATGCTTCACTATATATTATATCAAGACATCAACTTTATTATTTTCTTCCATGATAAATAAGCTCCTTCGTTTGTGGATCACGTGAGAATTGCATAAAATAATCCCACATCATTTTTGCTGCAGGTTTAAAATTCCAATGTCCATAATCATTGACCGCAACCATCTGAATAAGAGGTACCCCATTTTTACTCAACACACCAGTTTCCATCGAAATACCTTTATTCGTCCAAATTGTTTCACGATTCTCAAGAGTAATACCAAAAATAGTGTCCTTACTAAAATCTGGACGTTCTGTAACCGACATACCATTCATAATCTGATATATTTGCCATGCAGCAAAAAAAGCATTCTTCTGCCAATTATCTTTATTTATAAATGGTACTACAGTATCACTGGTTCCTGTTGCAGAAAAATAGGGCATTTCTACTGCACCACTCTTTTGGATCGCTTCACCCAACAAAGATTGCCGATCACAATCAAACCGGTAACTTCCAGGCAATATACCTGCCGAAAAGCCACCTACCGCAGCAAACAGATATGATTTTCGTATTCCTAATCCTGTAGAAGTGGCAGATCCAGCAGACAAACCTTCTGTGTAGACACGTGAAGCATCAAGCTGAGGATAAGTCTTCAACAAATAATATACAACCTGTTCAATACCATCCATACCCATCCGGCATAATCTTTACTACCCTGCCATTCAAGTTCCACAACTACAAAATTTTCTTTTGCGCAGAGTTCAATGAAACCAGAGGTCTCAGCTTGTGTACGCGGATCATTCTCATTGCCATGCAGCAAGAGCAATAAAGGTACAGTTCCTCTAGGCGCTTTCAATGTTGCTTCAGGATGAAATTCATACCACAAAAAAGTTCCAGTACCCAGCAAATTCGTTTCCATAACCCGCCGAGTTATCCCCCACTCTTCAGGCATGATATATGGTTCAAGCTCATAAGTTCCATACTTTTCAGGAGTACCTCCCATATACCATGTATGTTTATAATTATTAAAACGATAGTTTTTAGACAACACTTGAACCCAAGCTTCCAAAAAAGTCTCTTTCAACGACGCACTTGTATCGCTCGATGAAACTACTTGCAACAGTTCTTCATCTGTATTGACATAGAATGTTAGGTTGCCCTTTACTGCAGTCTTAACAGCCTTATTAAGTTTTACATAAGAGTTGGTCACCTGTTTACTTCTAGCACCAGCAACGAATGTCGGTACAGGACAATCATCTAGTTCATACTTGCCAGGATTACCGCCAATAGTAACTATACCAGCCACAGCCTCAGCGTTCCGTGCTATGGCCTTGTTCACAAAAGTTGCTCCTTGTCCAATACCTATAACTTTTAGATTATTAACAACACGCATACCTTTAAAAAAAGTTTGGAAAGCCGACAAATCTTTTTCCATATCATAAGTATTACCCAAAGGATTCATAACACATACCGATGCAGAAAATTTATGTAGAATACTATCCATCCCCATCTCCTTAATCAAGGATTCAGCTTGAGTTACGTCACAACGTTTATCCGGATATATAAGGAAAAAAGGAGAAAAGCCCGCAAAACGGCCATCAACCTGCGTACAAGTATCACGATACATATATGCTTCTTGCTCTACTTTGGGGAGACGATCCAATATAATTGCATGATGCGAGTCAATACTTTTCCTTTTAATGACAATGTTTCTGACATCATAAACAATCTTGCAAAAACCGTCAGATATGCTACGAGTTGTAGAGGGTTGCGGAATTGCAAAATTATTGTATGGTCTGGCTCCATTTTGTTCTCCATCAGCCAACCGGCGGGACATTTTTTTCATAGTCTGAATATAGCTTAGAGACAGATAATTCTTTAAATATGGATAATGTCCACACCATATTCTACTGATACTTCCATCCGTCATCAGTTTCTCCATACGACAACAAGATTGATAAAAAGTTTCTATTGGAGACATTGGTACACATTGCAACCATACCTCTCCTGAGCCGAAAGCATCACCCGAATAACAATCTCCTTGTTCACGGTCAAGAAGAACAATAGAACCCGGTGTATGTCCTGCCATCAGCATAACTTCCAGTTTACGTCCTCCCAAATCAAATACTTGTCCTTCCTCCATATAACGTACCTTACCAGTATAGTTCACTGTTCGTTCCTTGATAAGTATACTATCGTTACGATGCATCCAAACCTCGTCGAAATAGCCGATACACCCAGCATGATCCGGATGTGCGTGAGTGATAATGACATCATAAGGTTTATTAGTGATACTCTCTACAATCTTATCCAAATCAGCGCAACGAGTACCCGCATCAATCAATGCAGCTTTATCATTACCCTCCAACAAATACATAGTAGTAAAATCCCATGTTTCAAACACCCATGTTTTATCTTTCAGCTTAGATACAGTCACCTCATCATTCTTGAAAACAACTTGTGACCATGTTCCCACAAAAGAAAATAGAACAACTATAAATAATAAACCTTTCTTCATAATCATATATTTAAGAATCTCTTGACACAGATAATACATTATAAACTACATAATCAACTTTCATATAAACTAGAGACAGCCTCCCCCCAGCAAAAAGAGAGAGGCTATATCATCAATCCACATCAATATCCCGGGTTTTGAACAATATTAGGATTTACCTCAATCTCATTTTCCGGATATGGCAGTAATTCATCACGATTAGGTGTCCAACCTGCCAATTCTCTTTCATTCTCTGTATAAGATACAGAAGTATCATACTGAGCATTATATATACCTTTAGCAGTAGTCAAATCATTTCCTTCTTTAGGAACTATAAGGAAGTTTGGCAATTTCTTACCTTTATCAGCCAACACAATAGGTGCATCTCCCCAACGTATCAAGTCTTGGAAACGCACTGCTTCCATAGCAAGTTCTAACCGACGTTCCAGCTTTAAGTCATCCATCGTAACATTTGACTTAGAAGGCAATTGAGCTCTTGTACGTACTTTATTCAGATAAATATCGGCATCAGGATCGTTTGTTTGAATACAGCATTCTGCCATCATCAGCAAGACATCAGCATAGCGAATAACCGGTGTACAGCTCTGATTACCGCACCAATATGACACATTTTCGTCATCTAAGCTTGCCAACCATTTCAAACGGAAATAGCCCTCATTGCCATATCTATTTGCTGTAGATTTATACCAATGTTCATTCCTACAACTTGTTCAAAGGTACGAATCCAGCTACTTACACGATACCCATCCACTCCTTCTTCTGCTACATAAGCCTCATACAACGATTTAGTAGGATTGAAATAACTATAGCCACTGGTTGCATTAAATCTAAAATGAGAGGACGATTCCGGACCTGCTATAAACCCATAACCAAACGCCCAGTTAGCCAAAATACCATACCAGCACCTTGTGCATACATATTAGCAGTATCATAATGACGGGTACACTCCAATACATATTCCTTACTTCCATTTCCTGCTGTATGATAGAAAATATTGATATCGTCTTCCAAATCATACTTACCAGAACCAATAACATCCTTGAACAGACTTTTAGCATCAGTAAATTTTTGTTGGTATAAGTAAGACTTGCCCAATAATGTCTTGGCTGCTTCCAAAGTAGCACGTACATCCATCCTTATCATCCACACTAGTTTTCGAAGTAAGCACACCGGAATTAATAGCTTCCGTCAAATCTGTTTCAATAAACTCCCACAATTTTTCACGTGTAGAATTAGACACTTTATATTCTTCCGAATTCTTCAACACCCTATCTACCAAAGGAGGATTACCCCAAAGAGTAGTCAGTTCAAAATAGCAAAGCGCACGATAGAACTTAGCTTCAGCAATATTGCGAGCTTTAATGACACTGTCCTCTGAATTGAATTTTTCTATCACCAGGTTACATAAATAGATCGTAGTATACAGATCCTTATAATAAGTCTCTATCCAGCCATTAGTAGGCATGGCTGCACTTTCAAATATTTCCTGTGCATAAGTCTGGTCTGATCGTGAACCTCCTGTATTAAAATCATCTGCCAAAAGATTCTTCACGAAAAAGCCGTTGGCATATTGCGAAGCTCCTCTATGACCTCCGGAGAAAGCCGTACGCCACGAACGATAAACGGCAGCAATAGCCTCTTCACAATCCTGGTCAGTTTTATAAAAAGCCTCTTCATTTGTCACACCTTGCTGTGGAATGTCCAATAAGTCAACGTCGCAAGATGTAAACGAGATCACACCTGCCATTAATCCCAATAATATTTCTCTTTTCATAAGTTTATTAATATTCAAAAGGTTATATATTAAAATGTTACCGATAATCCAAATACTACCTTTTTTGTTGTCGGATAGTTACCATAGTCTACCCCCATACCACTTGTGGTAGTAGAAGACACTTCAGGATCGAGTCCAGGATATTTGGTAAACAAGAAAAAGTTATCCAAAGATGCATAGACACGTAAGTTGTCTATCATGATTTTCTTTGTCCATTGTTTTGGGAAGGTATATCCCAACTGAATTTGCTTGATACGGAAATAAGAGCCATCGAAAACATAAGCATCAGACAAACCGTATTTATCCGCATTCGTCAGTTGCGGACGAGCATATTTGGCAGAAAGATTTTGTGGCGTCCAACGCTGATCGTACATCTCTTTCAACGAATACAGAATCCGGTTATAGCTGTAGGACATAAACACATCATTACCTACCGAACCATTACCAAATACCGACAAGTCAAAGTTTTTGTAGCTGGCTGTCAACGTAAGACCATAAGTAAAATCCGGCATTGGTTTGCCAATCATAGCCTTGTCATTGGCATTGATAGAACCATTACCATCATTATCTCTGAATACGGGATCACCGTTTTCATTCAAATGGTCTACTTGATAACCACGGAAATACCATACCGGAAAACCTTCCTCAAAAGCAGAGAATGAACCATTGGAAGCCATTGTAGTACTTCCTTCAATACGTCCACCACTAACGTGTGGATCAAGGTAAGTAACTTCATTCTTCAACGTAGCGATGTTTCCTGAAACCGAATAGCTAAAATCTCCAATATTATCGCGCCAAGAAGCTTCCAGCTCAAAACCTTCATTTACTACATTACCAGCATTCATAGGAGCAGCAGAATTTCCTGCCTCATACGGAATAATAATGTTAGATACAATCAAATCTTTCGTTTTCTTCTTATACCAATCCATACTCAAAGAAAAGCGGTCCTTGAAAGCGCGAAGGTCAAGACCAATATTCAATTGCTCAGAAGTTTCCCACTTCAAATCAGGATTATAAAGTTGGGAAGGCTGAGCAGATGTCATATAATTTATTTTACTATTGCTGAAAGGATACCCAGCTGCATTCGTAATCAAGGCATTAGAATATTTATACCCACTCAGATTACTTGTACTACCATTCTGTCCCCAACTGCTCCTCACTTTCAGAAATGTAATAGGAGTGTGATTGTTCTCTGCAAAAAAGTCTTCATTGGATATAGTCCATCCCACCGAAGCAGAAGGAAAGTATCCCCAGCGATTCGTCGGAGGCAATACAGAAGCATCAGCAGCGTCAGCACGCATGGCAAACTGAGCCATGTAGCGGTTCTTATAGTCATAACCCACACGACCAAAGTAAGACAGTTTGCGGTAAATATAATTATGTCCACCGGTACTTTTTACCGCATCGCCGGCCGGCCAGTCCACATCCGCATACAAAAGGTTATCTTTGGCTATCTTGTCTACACCAGCAGACACATAAATCTGGTCAGACTGCGAATAAGACATACCCAACATGGCAGAGATATTATGTGTATCCAACAAGGTGGTATTATAGTTGACAAAGTTCTCCCATTGGTAATAAGTAGTAGATAAGCTGGTGCGAGTTACGCCGTTTCTGTCTTTATTTGAAGCTGAGGCAGAACCATAATACAAATTGTTGTGAGTGTAAGTATTATCCGTGGCAATACGATAACCCAAACGAGTGGTGAACACTAAATCCTTAATCGGAGTAAAATTGGCATATAGGGTACCCATCAGGCTGTTGCCCGTATTCTTCTTGTCGTTCATACGGATAGCCACCATCGGATGTACTTGTTCCATTGTGCCCAAACAGCTGTAATAATCACCATTGGCATTCTGTAAAAGTGTAAAACCATTAGCTATCTGTGCTTGCATCTGTGTGGGCAAAGCGTCAGCCGGATAAGTATCAGCAATGTAAGGAGCCAAGGTCATAACAGTAGCTATCATACTTACATAAGAAGTTCCACCACTACCATCACTGATGGCTTTGCTCGTATAATTGGCATAATTGGCAGTAGTACCCACTTTCAGCCAAGGCTTGATCTTGTAGTCAGCATTCAGCATGACAGAAAGGCGCTTGTAGGTATCACGGTCCTCACGAATGATACCATTATCATACAAATTATTAAGTGACAAGAAATATGAGCCTTTGTCATTGGCACCTTGAAAGGTGACTGTATGACGGGAAGCAGGAGAAGCATTAAATGCCACATCATACCAATCTGTTGACGACACTCCATCCCATACACCATTGCTTATCAACTCTCGAATATTAACGTCAGTAAAAGTAGGGTCAGCTTCCTTCATCTGTGTAAGGTACTCCTGAGAATTCAACAATTCAGGACGACGTGCTAGGCTGTTGATAGAATACTGGAAATCGTAAGAGATACTACTAGTACCCTGACTTCCACTTTTGGTCGTAATCAATACAACACCATTACCAGCCTGGGCACCATAGATGGCTGCCGAAGCGGCATCCTTCAATACCTCCATACTCTTGATATTATTAGGGTCGATAGAGCTTAAATCGTTGACGATAAGTCCATCCACTACATACAAGGGGTCAGATGTTCCATTGGAAGAGAAACCACGGATACGGATAGTAGGTGATGAACCCGGCTGAGAAGTAGTAGACACCAGCTGTACCCCGGCCGTCTTGCCTTGTAAGGCTTCTTCGGCACGGGTTATAGAACGATTCTGGATATCCTCGGACTTCACCTGCGAGATGGCACCCGTCACTGAACTTTTCTTCTGTACACCATATCCCACTACAACTACTTCGTCCAATGCCTGAGCGTCTTCTTTTAAGATGATGTTCATTACTCCCGCTACGGCTTTCCGTTCAAGAGCGACATAGCCGATATAAGAATACACAAGGGTAGCCCCTTGCTTCACATTCAGAGTATAGTTACCATCAATGTCGGTAATACAACCGTTGGCAGTACCTTTCTCAACGATACTCACGCCAATCATCGGTTCGTTCAGGTCATCAGTAACTCTACCATTCACCTTCACCGTCTGAGCTTGTACCAGACTGAAAGGGAGACAAATCAATAGGAAGAGTGTCATAGCCGCAAATCTCTCCCGAGCTGTTTGTTTCAGATTTTGTTTCATTTGATTAAATATTAGATTTATGTTAATAATAAAAAGGGCTCTTAAAAAATGTCAGAATCCACGCACCGGAAAGGTCATCACCACCTCAAGCAGTTCCTTGTCATGATTGTACTTCATGCCACAATCATTATCGAAAATCATCGTTGCTCCCTTATCAGCTGTATAAGGTTCCCACTCGGGCAAACCTTCAGTATTGGGATTCCCCGTACGGGCAAAGTTCAGCCACGCACTGCTCATCTTGTCCGCCAGCACTTGTGCCGCCTTTCCGCCTCCGGTCATCGAAGCATGGCGCACGACATTGTTGAACACAAAAGGAATCTCCATACAATGCGTGCTGCGGAGTATTCCGTCCATCACGGGCGATTCCCAAGCAAACATATACATATAGACCGGTGCACCTTGCTGTGCCGACTTCAGTTTGGCCTGCTCCACTGCGCCGGGGCGGAAAATGAAGTCCACATCCACCAGGTCCTTGGCTGATAACCGGGGTAGGCCTGCTCAAAAGCTTTCAGAAAATCATCCGTACGTTCACCATATTTCTTTTTAATCTGCTCCACAACCTGCTCCTTCGTCATGCTCCGCAAAGGCGGGAAGTAAGTGCTTGCGGTAAACTCGTGCAGGGTAGTGCCTATCATCACCGGAATGTCCTTGCTTTGCACCGGAGCCTGAGGGTCGAAAGGCTGTGCTGGCAGCACATCGCCATCTACCGTGGGAGCCCAGCCAAAGATAAAAGAAGCCACTCCTTCTTTATCAGCCTCTACACGCATTTTGGCAACGGCCTTTTCGCCTGCGGCAAGCAATTTGTCGTAAGGTACTTTCTGTAATTCATCTATCTGCGAAGCATTCAGTCCCAGCTCCTCCATAACCGCACTGCCAATGCGACGAGAATACTTTTGCTCCATCGTACGAAGCATAGATCCGCTTTGTACAATGGCTTTATGGAACAAGCCTCTCGCCGACGGTGTGGCAAGCAACGTAGAGACCTTGCCTCCCCCACCGGACTGACCGAAAATGGTAACATTCCGGCATCTCCGCCAAAAGATTCTATATTCTTATTCACCCATTGCAGTGCCGCCACCAAGTCAAGCAGTCCGGCATTGCCCGATTTTGCATATTTATCGCCATAGGCGGAAAGGTCGAGAAAACCCAGGACGTTGAGACGATGATTCAGCGTCACAACCACTGCATCCCCTTTCTTTGCCAGATTTGTTCCGTCATACGAGGGAAGCTCCTGACCACTGCCGGCGGAATAACCTCCACCATGCAGCCACACCATGACGGGGCGTTTCTTCCCGTCTTTCAGTCCCGGTGTCCAGATATTCACCCGCAGACAATTCTCGTCAGGATAACCGTCATCCCAGTTGAAGGCAAACGCCTGTTCGTCGCTGTACCATCCCATGCGCTTGCCTTGCGGACAAGTAGGGCCATAGGCACGGCTGCTGCGGACGCCTTCCCATTTATCAGCGGCCACGGGCGGCATAAAACGTTCGGCTTTGGCATATGGGATACCTTTATATATATAGATACCATTTTCCACATATCCGGCTACTTTTCCTGATTCGGTCTCGGCAATGGCGGTTGCCGAAGAAGCCGTAATCTCCCCCTCCTGCCCACAAGCAGATGCTTTCTCTATTTTAGCTGTCCCTCCGCACGAGGAAAGTAGGATGGCGGTGAATGCTAACACTGACAAGAATTGCTTTTTCATATTATGTATTAGTTTTATGTTTTTATGATTGCAATATTAGCACATTCTCCCCAGAAGGATTTTCTACGTTATCCAAACGGCTTTCCCCGATGTTCAAAACAGCTTTCTCCAATGTTCAAATGTTTGCAGATTTGTTCAAAACATGCTCTCCGGCAGTCTCTCTCTCAATTTTTATGAGTATTTTCGCATCGTAATGCAGAGATTCGTTGAACAAAACAAATGGATGACATGCCAATGCTTTTAGTCTACACTATATATTATGAAATACATTAAATACCTACTTCTATTGTGTTTAATCACCGCATGCAACCCGTCGGACACAAAGACCGCACCGGAAGGCAGCATCGAAAGCCCGGTCATCACCAATGACCTCTCCAACCAGAAGGTCACCGCCTTTGCCGAAGATGCACAAGGACACATTTGGATAGGAACTTCACGAGGGGTGAACAAATATAATGTACATGAATATCATCAGTATTACTGTACGGATGACTCACTGGATATACCCGATAATCAAATCAACGACCTCTTCCGCGATTCACAAGGCCGGTTGTGGGTAGTCACCGTAAATGGAACCAGCCTATACACGGACAAAGATAATTTCCAAAATATCCCACTGGACTTCCCCAACAAGAACGGCATCCAGATACTTGAAAACAAAGACGGAAAGATTTTTCTGAACATGATGCACAACCTTGCCGTATATAATCCGCAAACACATAAATTTGACGTACCCATCAAGATATTCGACCCGAACTATACCTTCAACAACCGCTGCTTCATAGACCAGAGCAACAAACTGTGGGCAGTGACCCCGCTGTCTCTGCGCCGCTACAACTCCTCCACACTGGCACTGGAAGACTCCATTCCAATGCAGGGCTTTTCTCCCACCTACTTCTTCATGCAGGCTAACGGAATCCTATGGCTGGCGGGAAACTGCCAGATAACATTGTTCGACACACATACGCACAAGTTCAAGGAAACACCCCAAGCCCTCCGGAGCCATCCGCTGCTGCATGCCAACGTCAATTACATCCACCCTTACGGCAGCAACAGCTTGTTGCTGAATACCGACCAACAAGGAATGTTTCTCTACAACTACGTGGAAGGATACGTGATACATCAGAGCGAAAACGGTTTTCCCTTCGAAGTGCCTCACTTCAAGATAAGCACCATGTTTACCGACTCACAGAAAAACCTATGGATAGGCTCTGTAGACCAAGGGTATGTCGTGCGCTATAACTACAAAGAACGTTTCAACACCAACAACCATCTCAGTTCATACCTGAACCGGAAGTCAGTGCTGTCCGTGGCAGTGGACAAGGAGCGAAATCTCTGGATGGCCACCATGATAGACGGGCTGTACGTTTACAACATGGACAGCCACGCAGTGAAAGAAGTGGACTCGGCTGGACTTCCGGGAAAAAGCGCTACCGACAAACCGGACATCACACGCGTATTCGTAGATGATGAGGCTACATCTGGCTGGCGGCCCTCTATGCGAGCAAGGTGATGAAATGCAGCTATAAAAACGGCATATTGAAGACAGAGGCTATTCATGACATCTTCCTACCACTGTCGTTTGCACAAGATAGCCGTGGAACAATTTGGGTGGGTACACACAGCCCCAAACTTTACGCCAAAAAGCGTGAAGAAAAAGAATTTGTCCAAACAAAAGTATTTTCCTGGACGGGAACCTTCATACCCGGACTCCTTCCACTCAACAACGGAAAGATGTGGCCACTGCCTTCATGACCCCAGTCATGCAAATCAATCCCGACAATTGGGAAAGCGCTGAAGTACCATTCGAGAACACCGACTGGCAAGCTTGTATCCAACGTTCAGTATTCATCCTACCGACATCTTCGAAGACAGTCGTGGAGATGTATGGATTGGAACCGTCAGCAACGGACTGCTGCACTATTCTGCCGCCACCAGAAAAATCGAGACCATAGAGGGTACACCCTGCCGGGACATCTCTTGCATTGAGGAAGATGCACAAGGCAATATATGGGCAGGCACACAATACGGGCTGGGCAAATATGACCGCACCGTAGGGAAATTTACCAACTACTATGCCGCCGACGGCATAGGCGGCAATCAGTTTTACGACCGTTCTTCATGCCGCCTGCCCGACGGGACACTGGTTTTTGGCGGTACGCACGGGCTGACTTTCTTCAACCCTATGGACGTAAGTACCAAACGGGAAATTCCACTGCTCTTCGAGGATTTGAAGATACACAACCGGTTGGCACGCCCACAAGACAGCAAAAGTGTAGACAAGCACCTTTCCTACCGACCGGACATCTGCCTGGACCACAATCAGAATGGTTTCAGCATCTCCTTTGCCGCACTGGACTACTGCGAATACGAACGCGTACATTATTATTACAAGATGGACGGTTTCGACAAATATTGGATTGATGCCCGCAACAACCGCGAGGCCTACTATGCCAATCTGCCTGCCGGTACCTACACCTTCAAAGTTAAAATAACCAATAACGACAAGAGCATTGTAGAAAGGGAAAATTCCATACGCGTCATCGTAAAGCCCGCCCCTTGGCAAACATGGTGGGCATGGTGCACCTATCTGCTCATTGCCGCCGCCATCATCGGTATCTTCATCCGTGCCTGGCTACGCATTAAGCAGGAAAAAGAAACCGCCCGACGCGCCAAACTGGAGAAGGACCAGGAACAACGGGTGAACCGCATGAACATGAGTTTCTTTGCCAACATCTCGCACGAGTTCCGCACCCCACTCACCATGATTTCGGGTCCGGTAACACAACTTTGCGAAAGTCCCAAAATAGAGGGAGAAAACAAACAACTGCTTTACATCGTACAACGCAGTGTGGGGCGCATGCTCCGTCTGGTGAACCAGCTGATGGACTTCAACAAACTGGAGAATGACACCCTGAAGCTGCGAGTGAAACGGACTGACATCATCTCGCAACTGCAACGCTTTGTAGATATTTTCCGCATCAACGCCAACGAGAAAGGCATCGCACTGAACACTTATGGCCTGGAGGATACTTTCCTCATGTGGCTGGACGTGGACAAGCTGGACAAGATTGTAGGAAACCTGCTTTCAAACGCCTTGAAGTTCACTCCGAACGGTGGGAAAGTGGAACTGTGCTTCGACGTCATTACCCGCGAAGAGGCTGCGCGTCTCTTTACGCTGACCGACAAAGACATCGACACGCAATACGTCAAAGTTGCCGTGGCCGACAGCGGGAACGGAATCCCCGAGGAACAGTTGGAGAAGGTATTCGAACGCTACTACCAACTGGACAATCAATCCAAAGGCACCTATAACTGGGGAACCGGCATCGGCTTGTACTACGCCCGCAGCCTGGCGCTGCTGCATCACGGCTACCTGAAAGCCGGTAACCGTACCGAAGGAAGCGGAGCCGTCTTCACCCTGCTGCTGCCGGTGAATGACCTCTCCTATACCCCCGAAGAATATACCCTCCCCGAAGAAGAACAGAACAAGGCGTTTCCGATACAAACGGAAGAACAGTATCAACTGGAAAACACAGAGAGCATCCGGCAACAAAAGCAAACCCTGCTGGTGGTAGACGATGATACGGAAGTGGCCCACTACCTGAAGGCCCTGCTTTCTCCCGTCTACAAAGTTGTCTGCCGCTTCGATGCCGACAGCGCCTTCAAAGCCATGAGCGAAGAAGCTCCCGACCTCGTACTGAGCGATGTAGTGATGCCCGGAAGAAACGGTTACGACCTCTGCCGACAGATAAAGGAAGACTTGCAACTATGCCACATCCCCGTGATACTGGTAACAGCCAAAGCTACTGTAGAGAACCAGGTGGAAGGTCTGAATACCGGTGCAGATGCCTACGTAACGAAACCTTTCGAGCCCAACTACCTGCTGGCGCTTATCAAATCCCAGCTGAAGAACCGTGAGAAAGTGCGCAGTCTCCTGAGCCGTTCCACCCAAACGGATGAGATTGAGGAGAACGTGCTCTCCCCGCAAGACAACACCTTCATGACCGAACTTTACCACCTGATGGAAAACGAACTCTCCAATCCGGAACTGGACGTGGCGCGCATGACCGAGCTGCTGAAAATCTCCCGCACCAAATTCTATTACAAGGTAAAGGGGCTGACGGGTGAGAACCCCAGCGTATTCTTCAAGACCTACAAGCTGAACCGTGCCGCCAAATTGATAAAGGAAGGGAAATATACCATCTCAGAGATAGCGGACATGACGGGATTCAGTACACTGTCCCATTTCTCGACCAGCTTCAAGAAACAATTTGGGACGACGCCGAGCGAATACAGCAAGTAAAAAGCCGGTCGGTTCAAATTTATTCATTACATTTGTACCATTCTTAAAAAACCTTTTTATCCATGGCACACCGACTGAATACCAACAAGCAGTTTATGATAGGCAACGGCATCCTTGCTTTCGCCGTGATTTTTGTAGTTGTCATCTTTGTCTACATGAGCATGAGGCTGCAACAACGGAAAGAAGGAGAACGCAACTTCATCGAGACATACACCATCACACTGACGAAAGGATTTGCCGGAGATTCCACTTCCATATTCATCAACGACAGCTGCTAGTGAACCGCACCATTGCAGAAGAACCTTTCACCATCGAAGTGAAACGTTTTGCCGAGCAAAACGCACTCATGATTGTAAACAATGCAACTGAAAAGCTTTCCTTATTTGAGCTAAGCGAAAAAGGGGGCGAATACCGGTTCGAGAAGGAAGGGGAAGAGGTGAAGCAGCTGGCAAAAAATTAGGGATAAAAAGTTGTGAAGCATTTTGCTCTCATATTTCGGAGTCAACAAGCTTTTTCCTGGCTTACCAACAGCCACTACAAAGACATCACATAACTTTTGCAGTGCTACTGCAAAGACATTACACAACTCCTGCAGTGACACTGCAGCGATACTGCACTCCTTTTGCAGCGTTACTGCAAAACAGTTGCAGTGTCACTGCAAAGGTGTTGCAGCAGCACTGCAAAGGAGTGCAGTGACAGTGCAAGAGGTATGCAGTAGTTTTGCAGTATCACTGTCTGTAAAACAAGGAACTACTTACCGTCCATACTAATCTCTAACCATTTATTTTCGTTTGATATTTCCGAAGCTCCGCTCTCAATGCTTGTGCCTTTCCATCAGTCATCCGGTCGAGCAAATCCCAGAAACGCTCCCCGTGATTCATCTCGCGGGTATGTGCCAGTTCGTGCAGTAGCACGTAGTCTATCAGATGCTTGGGAAGAAGTACCAGATAATAGGAAAGGTTGATATTGCCTTGTGCCGAACAGCTTCCCCAACGCCCGCTGCTGGAATTTATCTTCACACTCTTGTAAGGAAGGTTGTGCTGCATGGAAAGCATATACAGACGGGGCGGAAGAACAATTTTCGCATTTCGCCGTAAAGCTTCCTCAATTACCTTGCGCAGCCAAGCCTGCAGCTTCTCATCCGAGAAATCGGCATCAGGAGGACAGATTATCTGCATTTCCCCCAATTCCGAACGGGACAAGAACCGTTCCCGTTGTCCGCTGACCAATGTCAGTTTAAAGAACTCCGTATCAATGCGGTAATCCAAATCAATCAGCTTTCTGACCTGCTTCTGTATGGCAGCCTTCAGACGCGGACGAAGCTGCTCGATGGCATTCTCTATCTCGGCAAGGGAAGTCCGGGGAGGCACAGTCACGTAAATTCCGTCCTCCTTTGTACGGAAAGTGAGGCGCCGTGCCCGGGCATTGACCCGGACAAACAAAGGACCAAGCTCTTTATCTTCTATAATGCGGTTTACTGTCATAAATCAAAGCCTCTCCCATAGGAAAGGGGCGGGAAGAGGCTTTGCAAATGAACAAAGAATCGTCCAAAAACGCAAGCAAATACCTGACAAAAGCGGACGGAGTGTCCGATAATGAACACTACACAAAAGCGACTATCCTTTAATAATCAACATTTTACACTTATGGCACAATAATTGATTAAAGTATGATGACCGAGCGTCCTTTGAAAAAAGCATTTTTATATGCAACTTTTTCAAGGCAGATCACGTCTAACTAATAAATACTGAATCACAAAAAACAAAAGAATATGAAAGCTCTAACAACATTTATCGCAATCGCCTTATTGGCATTCAGTACAACCGCTTGTTCACAACAACACACATACCGTTCCGGAGGCTTCGGCAGCAAGACGGTCAAGGCAAGCAAGAATTATGTAACCAAAGACATAAAAGTGGACAACTTCACCAAGCTGAGTGTAGCCGGCAGCCCCGACGTGACCTACACGCAGAAGTCCGGCAAACCGACAGTGGAAGTATACACCTCGGACAACATTGTAGACTTACTGGATATCCGTGTCAAGGACAATACCCTCTACATCGGCTTCAAGAAGAACGTCAGCGTATCCTATAATAAACTGGAAGTACGTGTGTCCGCAGAAAAGCTGAACGGCATTGCGTGGCAGGTTCGGGAGACGTGGAACTGAAAAACGGACTGAAGACGGATGACCTCAAAATCTCTGTGGCTGGTTCGGGTGACATCAGTGGAAACAACATCTCCTGCACAGACCTCGATATTTCCATCGCAGGCTCGGGAGACATCAACAGCAGCGACATCACTTGCAATGACCTCCAAGTATCCGTTGCAGGTTCAGGTGACATGAAGCTGAATAACGTAACCGCCAACTTCACCAGAGCATCCGTTGCCGGTTCGGTACCGCCATCCTGAGCGGCAGTACCCAAGAAGCTGAATACAGCGTGGCAGGTTCGGGTGATTTGCTTGCTTCCGATTTCGTTGCCAAGAAAGCATCTGCAGTGTTGCCGGTTCAGGCGACATTAAGTGCCATGCCACAGATTTCCTGAAAGTACGCACCAGCGGAAGCGGCAGTGTAGGCTACAAGGGTAATCCGGAACTGGACTATCCCAAGAAAGGACTGTATAAACTCTAACATAGAAAACATAGATTAAATAGGAAATATAGGTTTTAAGATTAATTGAGCCTAAACCGAATTCTCTCTGAAATATATATTAACGAAATGGTGAAGGGCTTCCGAGAGGAAGCTCTTCGTCCTTTTATTGAACGGATGTCCTTCCATCTCCATCCTATCAAACGCATAAGAACAATAAAGGGACGCTGCATCACGCGGCGTCCCTTCTATTTTAGTTAGTTTTTATAAGATTTTGAGAGAATTGAAACTTCACAGCCTCAAGTTGTTTTAATAAAGCACACTAACTATTATTATGTTTAAAGCAAATGAAAATGTTATTTTAAAAGCAAATGAAAATATCTATTCCTTGATTTCCAGCTCCTTGTTCACCCGGCGCAGGCTGTCCATCACCTGCTTCTCATGAGACACGGGCACATCTCCCGAAAGAGCTACCGACGGTGCGGAAATCTGTTTACCGATAGTATCGGTTGCGGCTACTTCCTCTACATCCGAAAAGAATGAATGCTGCATCACATTTCCCAGCGAAAGAACCACTGCCACTACTGCGGCGGCTTTGAACAGCGGCATGAAGCGTGCGGCCAGTGTCAGGCGCTTTGCCTTGACCACCGGAACTTCCACTTCGGCAAGCACCCGGGCATCAAAATCTTCACCCAGATGCACTTCCTGCTGAAGCTGCTGATATACGAACAAATCCTTGTAGCGAAGCAAGTGCTTGGGCACATCGCTTCCGCTAAAGAAAGCACGCAATTCAGCCTCATCTTCCAAAGAAGTTTCGCACTGCCAGTAGCGCTCCAAGAGTTGTTCTATATATTTAGAGTCCATAACCTTCTATATCAATAAACGTTTGTTTCACTTTTTGCCGCGCCCTGAAGAGGTTCACTTTTACCTGCTCCTCGGTCAAGTTCAGGACTGCTGCTATTTCTTTATAGCTTTTACCTTCCACATCCCTAAGCTGCATAATCAGCCGCTGCTTTTCGGGAAGTCTGTTCATCAGCCGGTGTATCAACGCCATCCGTTCCTTGTTCACCAGCTTCTCGTAAGGGCCCGATGCATCGGAGGCCTGCTCCATTTCGGGGGTCAGCTCCACGGTACGGGAGTCTTTTCGCTCGCTACGGTCTATCGCCAGATTTCTTGCCACTGTCAGGCAATAGGCCTCAATAGAACCAAACTGCGACCACTCGTCACGCTTGTTCCAAACCCTTATCAGCGTTTCCTGCACGACATCCTCTGCCTCTGCCCTATCAAACGTAATTCTCAAGGCTAACCGAAAAAGCTTATCCTTCAGCGGGAGAATGTCATTGCGAAAGCTGAGTTCTTGCATCTCTAATAAATTGACGGTTAAGTATTCAGAAAGTTACAGCCTATTGCCGTTTTTTTTGAATTATTTTCGGATACAGGTTCCACTGTTCCCGTTGATGCTGATGCTAAAGTGATTACGACTTCGGACACACCCGCATTCAACGCCTCGAAAGAGTTCTCCAATTTTGGAATCATGCCACCTTGAATCACACCATCTGCCACATATTGCTTGAATTCCTCCGGCGTTATCTGTGGAATCACGCTATCATCGTCGTTCTCGTCACGCAGCACCCCTTTCTTCTCAAAGCAGAATACCAAAGTAACATCGAACAAGCCCGCCAAAGCCTTGGCGGTCTCTCCGGCAATGGTGTCGGCATTCGTATTCAGCATGTGCCCGTCTCCATCGTGTGTCAACGGAGCCATCACGGGAACCACACCCTTATGAATGAGGTCTGCCAAGAAAGCATCATTCACCTGCTTCACATCGCCCACAAACCCATAATCCACCTCCTTCACGGGACGCTTTACCGAACGGATTACATCCATATCGGCTCCCGTCAAGCCCAGTGCATTGACACCACGCGCCTGCAAGCCGGCAACGATATTCTTATTCACCAGTCCGCCATACACCATGGTCACCACCTTCAGCGTTTCGGTATCAGTGATGCGGCGGCCATTCACCATTTTACTTTCAATACCCAGTTGGGCAGCGAGCTTCGTGGCCGAGCGTCCGCCTCCGTGTACCAAGACCTTGTAGCCTTCGATGGCTGCAAAGTCATCCAATAACTTATAGAGGTGGCTTCCTCTTCTACAATCTTACCACCCACCTTTATTACAGTCAGTTTCTCCATTTTATTCCAAATAAGTATATCCGTACAGTCCGGAACGGTAATTAGACAAGAATTCCTTCCCTTCTTCCACAGAGATACGCCCTTCCTTGACGGACTGCGTCACCCAAGTTTCCAGCGTACGTACCAGTTTTTTAGGATTATATTGCACGTAGTCCAACACCTCAGCCACCGTCTCGCCGTCAATCAGTTGGTCGATGGTGTAACCTTTGGAATTGACAGACACATGCACGGCATTCGTATCACCAAACAGATTGTGCATATCTCCCAGAATCTCTTGATAAGCTCCGACCAGAAAAACCGCCAGATAGTAGTGTTCCTTGTCGCGCAACGAGTGCAGCGGCAGGGTGGTCGTATCGGCACGCGAGCTGACGAAATTGGCAATTTTGCCGTCCGAGTCGCAAGTCATATCCTGCAAGGTAGCCTCGCGGTCGGGTCTTTCATCCAGCCGTTGTATGGGCATGATGGGGAACATCTGGTCGATAGCCCAGGAATCGGGCAATGACTGGAACAGCGAGAAGTTACAGAAATACTTGTCGGCAAGCAGCTTGCTCAACTTGCGGAATTCCTCGGGGCAGTGCTTCATGCCGCTGGCAATGGAGTTGATTTCGCGGCAGATACTCCAGTAGAGTTTCTCTATTTGTGCACGCGTATTCAGGTCGACGATGCATGGCTGAAAAGGTCGAGTGCCTCTTCGCGTATCTGCTGCGCATCGTGCCAAGGTTCCAGCATACTGCGCTGGCTCAGATTATCCCAGATGTCATACAGTTCCTTCACCAGTTCGTGAGCATCCTCTCCCGGTTCCCAGTCGTCGTCCATTTCGGGCAGGGAAGCCGTTTCCAGCACTTCGAAGATAAGCACGGAGTGATGGGCAGTCAGGCTGCGTCCCGTCTCGGTAATGATATTGGGATGAGGGAACCGTGTTTGTCGGCAACATCGACGAAAGTCGACACCACATCGTTGACATATTCCTGGATGGAATAGTTGACGGAGCTTTCGCTACTTGAAGAGCGTGTACCGTCATAATCAACTCCCATACCGCCACCAGTATCCACGAATTCGATGTTGAAGCCCATCTTGTTCAGCTGCACAAAGAATTGCGAAGCTTCACGCAAAGCATTCTTGATGCGGCGTATCTTGGTTATCTGACTGCCGATATGGAAATGTATCAGCTTCAGACAGTCCTTCATATCTTTTTTCTCCAAGAAGTCCAGCGCTTCGAGCAGTTCACTGGATGTCAGTCCGAACTTGCTGGCATCTCCTCCGCTTTCTTCCCATTTGCCACTTCCACTGGAAGCCAATTTAATGCGAATACCGATATTAGGTTTCACCTTCAATTGCTTCGCCATCTTGGCAATAAGATTCAACTCATTAAGTTTCTCTACAACAAGAAAAATGCGTTTGCCCATTTTCTGTGCCAACAGTGCCAGTTCAATGAAGCTCTCGTCCTTATATCCGTTACAAACCACGAGGGAACCCGGGTCTGTATTGACCCCTATCACAGCATGCAACTCCGGCTTTGAACCCGCTTCCAGCCCCAGATTGAACTTCTTCCCATGGTTAATCATCTCTTCTACCACGGGACGCATCTGATTCACTTTAATGGGATAGATAATAAAGTTCTCTCCTTTATACCCGTACTCGTCGGCTGCCTGTCTGAAGCAGCAGGACACCTTCTCGATGCGGTTGTCCAGAATATCGGGAAAACGCACCAATACCGGAGCCGCTACATCGCGCAACTGCAACTCGTCCACCAACTCTTTTAAATCGACGGCAACCCCATCCTTACGCGGTGTCACCACAACATGACCTTTGTCATTGATACCAAAGTACGAAGTGCCCCAACCAGTTACGTTGTACAGCTCTTCTGAATCTTCAATACGCCATTTTCTCATCAGTACATTTACTATTAGACTATTTACAATTTACTATTTTCCCACTATAGTGTGTCTTATAAAGGGGGCGACAAAAATACACATAAATCTAATATATCCAGCTCCTCGGACTGAAAAATACACATTTACAAGGGATTAAAGTCCTAAAAGTTGGCGTAACCGTTGCACGGATTCGCTAATCTGGCTGCGGCTTTCCAGATAACCGGCATCAAAGCGATAACGGGCCTGCGAGTAGAAAGGCTCACGCTTATCCAGCGCCTCCACAATGAAGGTGCGCAAATCTTCGTCCGTCTTGCCTTGCAGGATGGGGCGTTGCTGCTTCGCCACCCGGAGCCGGCGGAACAGAATATCGGGGTGTACATCCAGAAACACCGTCTGCCCGCAACCGTTCATATACTCCATATTGTCAAAAAAACAAGGAGTACCGCCACCGGTAGAGACCACGACATCCTCAAATTCCCCTACTTCATGCAGCATGTTTCGCTCCAATTCACGAAAAGAGGCTTCTCCCCGCTCGGTGAACAATTCACGGATTGATTTGTGAAAACGTTCTTCGATGTACCAGTCCAAATCAATGAACGGCACATTCATTTCGCGGGCAAAAGCCTTTCCTAAAGTAGTTTTACCGGCTCCCATGTAGCCGGTCAAGAAAATACGTATCATATCTGCTACGAGTTACAGGTTTCCTGCAAAGGTAGCAATTCCAAGCTGAAAACGCCTCTGTATCAGAGAAAAATTTTGATACGCTTGCTTAAATCTTCGAATTCCTTTTCTCCCGGTTCACCGGTGGGTGTACCGAAGGGCATCTGTGCAATCATCATCCAGTCGTCGGGCAGGTTCCAGGTGCGACGTACCTCGTCGTCAATCAAGGGGTTATAATGTTGCAGGGAGGCTCCCAACCCCATATCTTCCAGCATAGTCCAGATGGCAAACTGGTGCATGGCGGAGGTATGCTGCGACCAAGTGGGGAAATTATCCTTATAGGAAGGGAATGCTTCCTGCAGCTTTTTGACTACAGAAGTGTCCTCAAAGTAGAGCACAGTACCGTGTCCGCTGGCAAAGCAGCCGTCAATCTTGGCTTCCGTCTTGGCAAAAGCCTCGGCGGAGATGCGCGCTTTCAGGGTTTCCTTCACGATGTTCCACAATTTCTTATGTTCGTCGCCCAGCAGCAATACAATTCTCGTAGACTGTGAATTGAAAGCTGACGGCACATTCTTTACAGCTTCACGAATAACGTGCACTATCTCTTCATCCAGTACCGGCGAATCGCTGCCGATAGAATAATAGCTACGGCGATGCGCCATGGCTTCTGCAAATGTCCTTTTCATTTTTTGTCCTTTCTTTTTTTAGTTATGCTTATAAAAAAAGCCATGTTACCATACAAAGAAACATATGAAAGAGTTAAGTTGTTCGGATTTTCTTTTTTACCTTTGTCCGCAGTTATGAAGAAAGAAAAATATTACGTCGTATGGGCGGGAGTCAGCCCGGGTATCTACACTTCCTGGACAGACTGCCAACTACAGACCAAAGGCTACGAAGGAGCAAAATACAAGTCGTTCGAATCACGCGAGGAAGCGGAAAAAGCCTTTGCCTCTTCGCCGTACGCGTACATCAAGCGGTCGGCCCCTTCTCCTGCCAAGACTATTCCCGGCGCCGACGCTCCCCTTCCTGCCGCCGTCGCAGAAAACAGCCTTGCCGTAGACGCCGCCTGCAGCGGAAATCCCGGTGCCATGGAGTACCGGGGAGTACACGTCGCCAGCCGTCAGGAAATCTTTCACTTCGGGCCGATGTATGGAACCAACAATATCGGCGAATTCCTCGCCATTGTCCACGGACTTGCCTTGTTGAAACAGAAAGGTTTCGACATGCCCATCTACAGTGACAGCGTGAACGCCATCAACTGGATAAAACAGAAAAAATGCAAAACCAAACTGCCGCGCGACGCCAAGACCGAAGAGCTTTTCCGCCTAATAGAACGTGCGGAGAAGTGGTTGCGCGAAAACACCTACACCACCCGCATCCTAAAATGGGAGACAAAGCAATGGGGGGAAATTCCGGCCGACTTCGGAAGGAAGTAAAAAAACGCGGGCACCCCGGATTCTTCATCCGGTTGTGCCCGCGTCAAGAAAATGATGCGGCCGAGCTTATGAATGAATAGCCGCCATCATGTTTTATTTGCTATACGATGCCTTCACGAAAGGAGCATCAAGCAAGTAGTCAAGACTCTGCTTCACACTCTCTTCTACGGGGCAGCTGTATTTCTCAATCTCAGCTACGATGTGGCGCACGCCAGCAGTATCCGTATTCTTGAAGATAGCATCATAACCTACCATACCACTCTGCCCAATCTCGCGGTGATCCTTGATATGGAGCATGGTGAAGCGTCCGGGATACTTGTTGAAGTAATCCACCGGGCTGTTCTGGCCACGCACTACCCAGTAAACGTCCATCTGGAAGAATACATATTCGGGATTGGTGTGTTGCAACATGTAGTCCAGCATCAGCTCCTTGTCTTCCACTTTCTGGAATTCATGGGCATGATTGTGGTAACCGTATTTCAAACCGGCAGCCTGGCAGCGCTTGCCACTTCATTGTAATAGTCGCAGTAGGTCTGCAAGTCTTTCAATGTCTTGGGAACGGAGAGATACGGAGTCACGATATACTCCATACCGGCCTCCTTATGGGCAGCAATGCACTGATCCCACCATTTCAAGGCTTCCGTAAAGTCGCCCGAAGCCAGTTCCTCGTCCGACAACCCGTGGGTAGTGTGCGAAGAAAGCACGGTCATACCGCTCTTTTCCACCATCTGTTTGAACTCCTGGGGAGTCTTGCCGTAGAACTTACCGTCATTGTAGTTGGCGGCCTCCACACTGGTATAGCCCATATCAGCCAAATCCTTCAGAATCTGGTCGAGGTTACTGCCGTCCTTCACCAAGTCTCTTACAGAGTAGAGCTGGATGGCTACTTCCTTTTTCGTCGTTTCCGGCGCCGTTTCCGTGCTGTGGCTGCTGCAGCTTGTGGCCATCATGGATAAGCACAGTGCTGACAAAATCATCATATGTTTGATTCTCATAGTACTATCTTTTTAGAAGGAATTAGTCGAGAACCTTTACACGGATGTTGCGGTACCAAACATCGTCGCCATGATCCTGCACACCGATAAAGCCTTCGTGGTTTTCGCCGCCGCAATTGTTCAACAGTTCGAAAGCCAAGGGCCACTTCTCTTCGCTGAACTTGCTTGCCTGCAACATTTCAGTCCATTGCTTAGTCCACAAGTGATATTCCAGTACGTTTTCATCGTTCTGTCCGTGAACTACAGTACCTTTGTATACCATAATCTTTGCCTTGTTCCATTCGCCGAAAGGTTTGGCGTTCTGCGGAACAGCCGGTATCATGTCGTACAAGGAAGCAGCCTGACGGTTGTTGTCCTTACCCAGTTTGGCATCCGGATGATTGGCGTTATCCAGCACCTGGAACTCGGGAGCAGAGATATAGATGGGTTCCAACACTTCGTTGCCGTCCTTGTCCTTTGAAGTAACTTCCTGAGCCAGATAGAAGATACCGGAGTTACCACCTTTGGAAATCTTCCATTCCAGTTCCAGCTCAAAGTTCTTGAACTTATGGGCGAAAATCAAGTCACCGCCCTCACCGGTCTGTCCTTCGCCGGTACCGGTTCCACAGAATTTGAGGCAACCATCCTCAATAATCCATCTGGAAGGCACTTTGTCCTTACCGTATCCACGCCATCCGTCCAGGCTCTTTCCATCAAAGATAGTGATATAACCGTCCGCATCAACCGGCAGGTTCAAGCTGTCCGTTTCAGGCGCTTTCAGAGACTTGGAATAAGACACCGCAGTAGTAGTAGGAGCCACTGCTTCCTCCGTAGCGTTCGATTTTTTTGCACCGCCGCCACAAGAAGCGAGTATACCGCCAATAAGGCAGCAAGCCAAAGGATAATATATTTTCTTCATAATCTGAAAAATTAAATGATTAGTATTCGTTTATGAGCACCGGAAACCAGGTTCCGGTGCTCTTTTTAATGTTTATCTGGGCATATCGGGCAACTTCCAGCCTTCACGGTAGTTGTGCTTGATGAGCTCTTCTGCAAAAGCTTGGCATTTACCGGATCTGTCCATGTCTTGTCGAAGCTCGGATGGCCGTTGTGTATCTTGAAGCCGTCCTTGATGACTGTACGCAATGTCTCGTCGTCGCCGATATTGGTGAAGCGCATGTTGGCTCCGTCCCATTCCAGTGTCTTGTTCAGGCCCTGCAGGCGGATGGCCAATACACCCATTGCCACCATTTCGTTCATCGGTCCGGCTTCGGAGAAATCAGACTTAGGCATCACGCGGCTGGAAGGACTTTCCTTACAAGCACGTACCAGTCCATCTCATGACCGCCATTCATTGCCTTCGGCACACGGCGGCAAACCTTCGGCGCATTGGGCACGCGGCCGGAGAGCAACCACGGGTTCTGTCCGTAGCAACCACAAATCAGCGTATCCTTCGTTCCGTGGAAGATAGTCAGACCGCCACCGCTCTGCATCAGTTGCTTTCCTTCGGGGAAGCCTTTCGGACGGTCGGGCATCATGCCACCATCATACCAGTGAACTTCCACTTCGGGCATAGCCACCTTCGGCATATTCTCGCGTGCGGGGAAAGTCAGCTTCACGTGCTGTGCTTGCGGAGCGCAGGCATTGAGCAATAATGTAGACGAACCTTCTACTTTAGTAGGATACAGCAGCTTCAAAGCTCTGAACGGCTGGTGCAGGATGTGGCAAGCCATATCGCCCAAAGCACCCGTACCATAATCCCACCATCCGCGCCAGTTCCAGGGATGATAGATTTCGTTATATGGATTCATCTTGGCAGGACCGGTAAACAAATCCCAGTTCAGGGTTTTGGGAATGCGGTCTTCCTTTTCGGGAACATTCAATCCTTGCGGCCAGATGGGACGGTCGGTAGCACATTCCACCTTCGTCACGTCACCGATTTCGCCGTTCCATATCCACTCGCATACCAAGTCGGTACCCTCGTCCGAAGAACCCTGGTTACCCATCTGGGTAACTACTCCCGTAGAAGCGGCCAGGCGGGTAAGCAGACGGGACTCATATACGGAGTGCGTCAACGGTTTCTGGCAATATACATGTTTGCCCATCGTCATGGCATCAGCAGTAATGATGGCATGTGTATGGTCGGCAGTAGCGATGATAACGGCATCGATGTCCTTACCCATCTCATCGTACATCTTACGATAGTCCCAATACTTCTTCGCATTGGGAAGCTCATCGAACACACCTTTCGCGTAGCGCCAGTCTACGTCACAAAGCGCCACGATATTTTCCGTAGCCTTCACATGGTTGATGTTGGTGTGTCCCATACCGCCGATACCTACGGCAGCAATGTTCAAACGGTCACTGGGAGGCACGTGTCCGTGGCTCTTACCCAAAATGCTGCTTGGAGCAATGGTAAGACCCGCCAAAGCTAAACCTCCGGTCTTAAGAAATTCTCTTCTTGTAAATTTCGACATGGTTCTTTAGATTTTAAATCGGTTAATATAATGAGTTTTAAAACAATCCTTAATTACAGTAGGCATCAGACTACCGTCTTCTTCGGACGGAGCAGTCCGTAACCTTCTTTCATATGCCTCCGGCGCTCCCTGATTTCCTCCAGCGTCTGCAAGTCGCCTATGCCGGGCAGGTCGTGGCGGTGCGCATCCTCCAGGAAGGTCCATCCGTATTGGGAAGCAATGGCCGAGTCTCGCATCTGCGGCAATCTCGGATCGCGTTTCCCGCTCTCGATGGAGTCTGCCATAATGTTGCAGAGCTTGTCCAGGTTCTTTCCGCCAAACGGTTTCTCCAGGCGAAGCGTACGGTTCACGCGTGAAGTTCCACTACGGCAGTCCGGAAATCATGCGTCATGCGCACGATACCTTTTGTACCGATAATGTCCGTATATGCATTATGAGTCTGGTTTCTGGAGAGTTGTCCGTAGACGAAGCCTTGTGTGACATCGAAGGCGATGCCGTTCTCGAACGTACCGTGGCACTGTACCCACCAAGGTCCTTGTAGTCCCACATCCGCATGCCTTGGGCATGCCAGGTCTTGTATTCACTGTCGGCATACCAGCGGGCAATGTCTATGTAGTGCATGCCGCAGTCGTGGTAGGCGGGACCCTCATATTCGTGTCCCTCGCCCGGCGCCAATCCCGGAGTCATGTGCAGATGCGCAAGATAGCCAGTTCGCCAATCTCGCCTTCATCGATAAACTGCTTCATAGCCTGGTGATACCAGGAGTTCCGCAGATAAAGGTTGACAGCGGCAATGCGATCATACTTTTCAATCAGGTCCACAATTTCCCATTCCTTATCAATGGTATCGGCAATGGGTTTCTCCGTCAGGATATGCTTATTGCTCCGGACAGCTTTCTCTATTTGTTCTTTTCTGGAATTTGCCAATGCAAAAAGACCAACAGCTTCTACACTCTGGTCATCAAAGATTTCTTGTTCATCGGATATGATTCTGGATGAAGGGGAAAGGTTTCTTGCCAATTCTCGGGAGGCCGGATCGGTATCGCAGATATATGCGATGTCCCATCGACCGCTTTTCTGCATTTCCTCCCAATACATTTGCCCCATTCTGCCGAACCCTATCAAACCAACTTTTATTTTCATGGTAGGCGAATATTAAATATTTACAGTTATAGTATTATCGGGGTCGATTGAATTACATGATTAAGAGTACTTGGACTGATAGTCATAGTAGCTGTCGTCGTAAACGTTGGATATAATTTTTTCATGATATTTGCAATGTTTATGTATGTGTTCTTTGCAAAAATAGGATAATTAGTGATAGAATGGAAGCAAGCAGATATTAAAAAAGCGTAAAAGGCAAAAGAACGCCCTTTATTCATCATCGCCTAACAGCCGTGAAACACTCTGCCGGCAGCCGTCAACACCCACCTGCATCATAGATTCTGCGTAAGAAATATAGAAGAGAAAGAAGAATTAATAGGCTGTTTGCAGGAAATTAACTTCCTATTTAGTCATAACAGCCTAGCACAAGCGGGTGGAAGCAAAGTACGCAGAATTTTATTGCTATGAGAGAGACTGCATATCATTCAGTCTCTTATAATAGCCGTTCTTCTCGAGAAGTTCCTCGTGCTTACCACGTTCCACGATTTCACCTTCATAGAGTACACAAATCTCATCCGCATTCTTGATGGTGGAAAGGCGGTGGGCGATGGCAATCGTGGTACGGGTCTTCATTAGCCGTTCCAGAGCCTCCTGCACCAGTCGTTCGCTTTCGGTATCGAGTGCTGAAGTGGCCTCATCGAGTATCAGGATAGGCGGATTCTTCAAGATGGCACGGGCAATACTGATACGCTGGCGCTGTCCGCCGGAAAGCTTGCCGCCACGGTCGCCAATGTTGGTCTGATAACCGAGTTCGGTCTCCATGATGAAGTCGTGGGCATTGGCAATCTTTGCCGCTTCGACCACCTGCTCCATAGTTGCATTTTCCACACCGAAGGCAATGTTGTTGAAGAAGGTGTCATTGAACAGAATGGCCTCTTGGTTCACGTTTCCTATCAACGCACGCAGGTCGTGGATGCGAAAATTCTTAATATTCACACCGTCAATTGTAATCTCACCTAACTGCACATCGTGATAGCGCGGCAGAAATCCACCAATGTAGATTTGCCGGAGCCGGACTGGCCGACAAGTGCAATGGTTTGTCCTTTGGGCACCATCAGATTGACGTGCTTCAACACTTCGCGCTTGCCGTCGTAACTGAAGGAGAGGTCCTTAAATTCAATCCGGTCATTCATCCGTGCAGCGGCAACGGGTTTACCGGTTCCTTAATGGGGTTCTCGGCTTTCAGTATTTTGTCCACACGTTCCATGGATGCCAGACCCTTTGGAATGTTGTATCCTGCCTTTGCAAAGTCTTTCAACGGATTGATGATACTGTACAGAATCACCATATAGAAGATGAACGTTGATGCTTCCATGGAAGTGCCGTCGCCCAGAATAAGCAGACCACCGAACCACAGTACCAATACAATGAGCAGCGTACCGAGGAATTCACTCATCGGATGTGCCAACGACTGACGGATGGCTACCTTGTTGGTTGCATCACGCAGCTCGTCGCTGCATTGCTTAAAACGGTCCACCATCTTGTCTTCTGCTATAAAAGCCTTGATTATACGCAGTCCACCAAGCGTCTCTTCCAATTGCGACATGGTATCACTCCATTTCCCTTGGGCTTCCAACGACTTACGCTTCAGTTTCTTGCCAACTTTTCCCATCAGCCAGCCCATACCCGGCAATACCAGGACAGTAAACAGAGTCAGCTGCCAGCTGGTTACAATCAGAGTGGAAAAATAAAGCAGAATCAAGATCGGATTCTTGAGCAGCATATCCAGTGAACTGGTAATGGAGTTCTCAATTTCGCCTACGTCACCGCTCATACGTGCAATGATGTCCCCTTTCCTTTCTTCAGAGAAAAAGCCGAGCGGCAAGTGCATCACTTTGGAATAGACCATCACGCGGATATCGCGTACCACTCCCGTACGAAGGGGAATCATAATGGCAGAAGAGCCGAAATAGCAGGAGGTCTTCAGCATGGTCATGAAAGCAAGGAAGAGCCCCATGAACAGCAATGTCATCTGTGGCCCGTGTGTCTCAATCATCTGAGTGACGTAGTAATAGAAATTATTCACCGCCACTTCCTTGATGCCTTCGCTCCCCCACTCCATGTACTCGTACACTTTGGTATTCTCCCCCGTTTTGAAGAGGATATTGAGAATAGGAATCAACAATGTGAATGAAAATACGTTGAATATGGCAGACAGTACATTGAGCACGATTGCCCAACCGATATATCTCTTGTAAGGCGACACAAAGCGTCGCATCAGCTGCAGAAATTCCTTCATTGCTTGTAGTTAAGTGAATTATGAGGTCGCAAAGATACAAGAAAACGAGGGAATGGAAAAGGGTTTCAGGTTATTTCTGCCTAAATGCCACATTCTCTACTTTCTTTTGTGTCCTTGCATACTTCTCCAGCACCATGTACACTCATACATTGTCATCTTAATAATAGCCGGCTCATTTATTTTCCATCTTTACTCCTAACTTCCACACAATTTTCTTCAAACTTCAATATGCCCAAGCAATTATATGAGTAAATAATGAAAAAGATGTACCTTTGCACCCGACTTAACTGAGAACTTTGTTCACCACATGAGAAAAGCTATTATCGCAACCCTATCTGTCCTAATCGTACTTCTGTTCATTGCTTGCAATACCCGAGTGAACTATAATAAGTACCTAATTGCAATTGACTCGCTCATCGTTCAGCAACCGGACACTGCCCTATCTATGCTCGAAGCATTCCCGACAAACAGCCTGCAGACCCAAGCTGACAGTGCTTATTATGGCCTATTAATGACAGAAGCAAGAGATAAGAACTACATTATCCAAACCAATGATTCCCTGATACAATCGGCCCTGACCTACTACAACGGCACAAACGACATAGAAAAGCGGGCAAGGCCCATTACTATTCCGGCTGCGTCTACCGGGATTCACAGAGAAGAACAGAATCTATGACTCAATACCTCATAGCAAAGCCCTTGGCTGAAAAAGCAGGAGAAAGACGTCTATTAAGTCTTATCTACCTGAATATAGGTTATCTGTCTTATCCTGATATAGGTAGACACATTTACAAACTAATAAATGTGTTACTATTATGACTTCAAAACGAAAGCTTTATCGTGAAGATGAAAAACTGTTTTTTCTTCACTCTTACTACCAATCAGGT
>ENA-OQLB01000157-OQLB01000157.1-human-gut-metagenome-genome-assembly--contig:-NODE-157-length-40034-cov-2.390282_pt1 | contig 40034 bp, 63 predicted proteins | sample MGYA00242656_ERZ504813 | MGnify/ENA primary metagenome ERZ504813 (study PRJEB26092, sample SAMD00036388) | human gut metagenome | host: Homo sapiens | study: EMG produced TPA metagenomics assembly of... | reverse complement strand
CCGGTGTGGGGCCTGCGCTCCAAACGGCGTTAATGGGCTGTTGCAGCCAGCGCAGTTGTGTTTTGCCGGATGGGGTGACGTCTCGGCGTCGACTGGTAATAGGTTTTGCCGTTGTATTCGTGCGGCTCGACCTTTTTGCCGCTGGCAATGACATTATCGCCCTTGTGGAACATATCATCCCAGAGGTCAACGTCAACGCGCCAGATATTGACGTCAATGAATTTTCCAAGCCACTTCCCTGCTTCGTTCTTTTCGCTGTCATAGCGAATGTTCAGCTTCATCAGGTAGCTGCCATTCTGGAGCCGCTTAAATTCCGGCTCTTTGGCAAGCTCACCATAAACAAGGACGCCTGTTTTACTTGTGCAGATCATTTTTCCTGTCCTTCCTGCATATCGCTGCTTTCAGGGCCAGCGTTTTCGAGAGCTGCCAGCGGGTCGGTTTCATCGTTTGGGGTGGCGTCGATGATTTCGACGTCGGGCCGCGCCGGGGCTTTCGGCTTGCGCGGGCGGCAGTTAAAGGTCGGCTCGGTCTGTCTGCCCTGCGGCAGGCTGTCCGGCTCCTCTACGCCCTGCTCCTCTGCTGCATACATCGCGCCAAGGTCGGTCGGGAACGCTTCGCGGAGAGCTTGCACCATTGCAACTTTGCGAATCATGGTCGCAGGTTTGGTGCTCCACTGCTGGTTGACCTCGCCGTTGCCTTTTTTGCCAAGGTATTCAGAGAGGGCACATTCAGAGTAGTTCGGGAACTGACGGTCGGTGCGGTAGACTTTGGCCCAGCCGCCGATCAGCTTTTCACCAAAATCTTCATAGACCGCGCTGCCCTCGCGGTACTCGATTTGGTTATTGTTGGAGTTGTGGACGACAATGCCGCTTTCAATGCCTGCAAAGTGCTGGTTTCGCTCGGCCCGCTTCATAAAAGATTCCTTGCCCGGAACCATCGTTGCGGCTTATCGCCGTACTTGATAAGATAGACCTCTTTCAGCCAAGGGTTCAGGTGGTTGAAGCGGCACAGGTTCAAGTACATCATGACTTCCTGATCTGTGACCTTGTCGGCGTCGCCGTTGACCAGATACGCCTTGATAAGTTCCGGCGAAAGCTCGATTTCTTCGCCGCCTGCTTCATACTTGACAGGCTCAGACGGTGCGACGGTTGCAAGGGCGGCTTCCTGCTGGCGGGTGGTGGGAGCTGCATAGCCACCGGCTCTGGAAGTTGCGACGGGTGCGCCACGCGGCGCGGTGTTTTGGGGCTGCCCCGGTACGGAAAATCCCATAATATTGACCTCCTGTTAGATCAGTTTGTATTCAAGGCCGATTTTGTTCAGAGCTTCGATCAGCTCACGGCCCTGCTCGGCGGTATAGCGGACGTGAAGAGTGCGCTCAAAGATTTTGGGCTGCTGCGCAGGTTCTTCGACTGGGGCGGCCTGTTCAGGCCGCGCGGCGCGGAGAGAGGAAAAATCCAGACGGCCGTTGTCGTCGATGATCTTCGACATTTCGACGTTCTGGGCAGCCTGCGCCTTGATTTCAAGGTCTTCGGCGGTGGGACGCTGGATAACAGGCGCAGCGCGGCGGGTGGCTTCTTCGGCGGCTTTGGCCTGTGCTGCCTGCTCCTGCTGGGCCTTGAAGTCGCGGAACTCCTTGCGCTCGGCGCGGGCTTCTTTCATAGACAGGTTTTTGAGGTAGGCCCGCTTTACGGCTTCGTATTCCTCGCCGGGTTCGCAGTCGTCGGCAGATCATCCAGTTCCAGCCGCTTTTCCTCGATGATGGTTTTCAGCTCCTTTTCGGCGGTGCTGAAAGCGTAGGTCTTGTTGAGCCAGCGTTCATTAAAAATCTTCTCAAACGGTACGAGAACAGCCAGCGAACCAGCGGCGGCGGTGTAAACGTGATAGAGGTCGTCCTTTTTGGCCTGCTTCAGTGCATCCTCATAAGATTTGACCTGTACGTCGATTTCCCCGGACGTTTTCTTGATTTTTTGCCGCAGGTCTTTTGGTCACGGTTTCCAGTTCGGCCAGCGGGCCAAGGTAAACGTCTTTCGTGGCCGTGAAAGCCTTTGCCAGCTGTTTTTCCAGCGCGTTGAGCTTTGCCCGGTCTTTCTTCGCGTCGTCGATCATGTCATCGGTGTAGACGATGCCGACGTACTTTTCAACGGCATCATTGACATAGGCTTCAACGGCTTCTTTGTTCCAGACCAGCGGCGGATGATGGGTTTCTGAATCTGGACGGTAAGTTCTTCCATGTTCATACCTCCTGTGGATGGTTCAGCAGGCTTTCGCCTGTTGGCTTGCAGGCTGCGAAACGAAAATCCCGATGTCCAGCGGCTTTTGCTCACGGATAGCCTGCATGAGCTGGGCGTCCGTTTCGATGCCATATTCGCGCTTGAGGATGTCGCGCAAAATGTCTTTAAGCTCCATTCTGGCACTTCCTCTCAAGCAGCAGCCGCATATCGCTTGCGTCCCGTGAGATGTTTTCGATAAAAGCGACTATCTTTCGGAGCTGGTCACGTTCCTGCTGGCTGATTTTGCCGTCAATGGCGATCTTCAGGACAGCGTTCTGCATGGCCTGAATGTCGTTGCCGTTGGTGTGTGTCAGGAAGTTGACGGCCACGCTTTCAATGCTCCTGACCTCGCAGGTCATGGCGCTGCCGACGTGCTTTCCGATGGGGCAGTCATTTTTGCAGTAGTGGGTTTCCATTTCGGGCATACCGTAGAGGTCAGCCATCGCGCAAAAATATCCTGGGGCACGTTGGCGGTATCGACCTCATAGTTGCGCAGTGCGCTTTCCGAAATGTTCAGACGGGACGCCGCTCCAAGGCGGCTGCTCAGTGCGTCGTTGTGTTCCGACGCTTTTTTCCGACACAAAAAGTAATAGTTGTCATTGCCTTTGCTGCACTCATTCTGCATATCTTCTCGGCTCCAATGCTGTAAAATAGATGTAAGGTTATTCGACCTCGATCACGACGTGATGAACTTCGGCATTGGTGATACCAAGATACTCGCTGACTTTGTTCATCACGGCTCCCTTGACCGATTTGTTGATGACCTGCCGCATGGTTGCGTCGGTAGTACCGGCAGCCTGCGCCAGATCGCTGTTGGACAGACCTCTCATGGTCATAATGGTCTTGACCGTGCGCTTCCAGTCCAGATGCAGTTCGAGCTTCATATTTTAATTCTTGACCTCCTTTGCTTTTTTTGGTGAGCTATGCTATATTTAGGGTATACTTACATTTGTAAACGACTTTGTGAGCTTTCGTCGGTTTACATTTGTTATTATAACTCTCATTTGTGAGTGAGTCAACAGCTTTTACTCTCATTTGTGAGTAATTTGTGAGGTGTTTTATATTATGGGCTTGTACGAAAACATTTTGGACGCTGCGCACGGCACGACATCGCACCCAGCAGACTCATTATTGAGAGCGGATTTGCGAGTTCCAACATCGCCCGCCTGAAAAAAGGCAAGGCTCCCCATCTGGATATGATTCAGGGCATGGCCGAACGGCTTGGCATGAGTATCGACGAACTGGTTTACGGCCGGGACGGCATTGTGATCTTGACCGATACCGAAAAGCAGCGGCTTAAAGCGCACGGCCGCAAAAACCTTGACGTGCTGGATGCTGACGAAAAAGAGCTGCTTTCGATTTACCGCTCCATCCCGGTGGAAAAGCGTTCCATGTGCAAGGACTTTTTGCGCACCCACGTTGCGGCTGTCGCTGATCCTGCCGTGGATGCCGAAAAGAAAGAGTAAAATATAAGAGGTGTGCTATGGTTTCGCAGGAAGAATTCATTCAGGAACTTCAAACGCTGCTTGCTGCATATCAGGCGGCCAGCGTAGAAGATCGTGAAAAGGTCATGCAGATTTTGGCAAAATACGTTCCGAAAGATAAGGCCCAGCAATGAGAAAGAAGAAAATCGACGCGCCAAAAGAAAAGCCGCAGCGGGCGGCCATATACCTGCGTGTTTCGACCGCGTATCAGGTAGATCGTGACAGCCTGCCCATGCAGCGGAAAGACCTTGTCGGCTACTGCGAATATGCCTTGAACATCAGCGACTATACCATTTTTGAGGATGCGGCTATTCGGGAAAGAATACTGATCGGCCGGCCTTTCAAAAAATGATGATGCAGATTCGGAACGGTATGTACTCCCATCTGCTCGTCTGGAAGATTGACCGTATCAGCCGAAACCTGCTCGACTTCGCCAGATGTATGAGGAATTGAAGATGCTCGGCGTGACGTTCATCTCGCGCAATGAGCAATTCGACACGTCCACGGCGATGGGTGAAGCAATGCTCAAAATGGTGCTAATTTTTGCGGAGTTGGAGCGCAAGACGACAGCGGAGCGCGTCACGGCCACGATGATCAGCAGGGCGAACGATGGCACATGGAACGGCGGCCGGGTTCCGTTTGGGTATGATTACAACAAAGAAACCCAGACGTTTTCCGTCAATGGCGATGAAAGCTTCATTGTGCTGGAAATGTACGACTTGTACGAAAAGACGGATTCGCTGGTTCACACGGCGCGGGAGCTGAACGACCGTGGCTATGTGTCACGCCAGCACAATCCGTTCTCCCCTGTGTCTGTCTGGACGATTCTTCGGAATCCGTGGTATATCGGCACATACCGCTATAATTATTACAAGATACCGGGGCGCAAGGCTATCAAGGACGAATCCGAATGGGTCGTGATACAAGACCATCACACCCCACTTGTGAGTAAGGAACGATTCGACAGGGTTCAGAAGATGCTGGATTCAAACGCCAGATACCGCAATACACCCGGCAGGAGCGCGACACAGAAGAACGTGAATATCTTTTCCGGGCTTATATGGTGCGCTTGCTGTGGGGCCGCTTTTACGGCTTCTCCGGGCAAGCTCCATGCGTCCGGGTATCGGTCGGCCAAGTATGGCTGCCCGAACGTGCGCAAGACAAAGACCTGCAATGCAAAATATACTTCTGACACTGTGCTGGGCGAATTTCTGCTAAATTTCATTTTGAACGTGATAAATGCTCAAAAGAGCTTCGACCAGATAAAATCCCCTGCTGATCTTGAAGCGCGCTCCTGCGCGGCGATACGTTCAAGAACGTGGCCGGAATAGATTCGGCCAGCGTGGCCGCCCTGTATGAAATGCTGGCCGAATACTCCCCCGCTGATTCGGTGCTTCTGAAAAAGCCGACGGTTAAAAAGAATCTCGACCCGGAGCTGCGCAAACTGCGGGCAGATAAGCGAAAGACGGAACGCGCCCTCACACGGCTCGATCACATCTACCTGTATTCAAACAAGCAGATGTCGGATAAAGAATACCTGATAAAGAAAAACGACTTGATGAACGATCTGAAAGAACAGGACAAGTCCATCGGCCTGCTGACATCGGAATCGTGGGCGCAGTCGCTTTCGGATGACGATTTTTTGGAACAGGCCAGCAGCTTCATCATGTCCCAGCGGTTGCAGGAACGTGAGTATATTTATTTTCAGGGGTTGGCCGAATGTACGGAGCCGTCTGTGCTGCGGTCGTTCTTTCTGTCGATCGTCGATTCTGTACGCATGAGAAACGGCCATGTGGAAATGCTGACGTTCAAGAATGGAATTTCTCACAAGTTCACTTATAAGGCAATATAAAAGGCCCGGAGCCGCTTTCCTGCGGTTCTGGGCCTTTTGCTGTATTCGGTTCAAACGTCCCGACTGACCATGTGATAGGCGTACCAGTGGCCCCGCCGCTGGAACAGGTGATACCAGCTTGTGAACTCCTGCCCGGTGCAGTCATAGGGGCTGTTGCAGGCTTCCAGATAGCAGTTATCATCGAACCACTCAGCGGCGTCCTCTTTGTGTGCCGTGTCCAGCTCGTCAGGCAGTCGGACAAGTTCAAGGCGTCCATCGTAGTCTGCGCTTATAATGCGCGTGTTGGAGATCGGGCGGTTGTTGTATTCCCGGATTTCTCGCTTCGTGTTGGTGATAAAGATTTCACGGTTGGCCTTTTTCTCAGGTGCAGCGGCGGGGGCGTTCTGAGCGAATGTCAGGAAGATGTAGGCATCCCGCAGCTTTTCGGTATCAGTGATATTAAACATTTTTCTCTCTCCATTCTTCCGGGTAGTCATAGGCGTTGAAAAATCCTGCTGAGTATGCGTTGCCGATTCTGTGGCCCTCGCTGTCGATCTGGGTGCGTTGTACGATCTCTTGACCGTACATGTTGTAGCCCAGCGTGTAGAGGTACTTTTTTGTGCGGTACTGGCCGCTGGTCAGCAGGGCCTTTGCCATTTGCTTGGATGCTTTCATGTTGCTCCCTCCTGTTCAGAAGATAAAAACGTCAACGTAGCTGTTGCGGAACGTGCTTTCGCTTCCGTCCTCGTCCTTGACAACGACGTACTGGTCGTGCGGGTCGGTTTCGTCAAAGCCCATCGCCATGATTTCGGCGGCCGGGATGGTCTTGCAGGTGACGCTCTTCGCGTACTCGGTATAAAAACAGGCGGCGGCGTTCTTGTTGAACTTCTTCTTCAGCGCGATCTTGACAGTAATTTTTTAGCCCTCCTCGACTTCGACCATTCCGGCCAGCTTATAAAGCAGCTCGTGGTCTGCTGCGGAGATCTTCTCCTGCTCAAACTCACGGTCGATCTGCCAGAATGTAGCATCTCGGTCGTTTTCGGTTTTGATTTCGGAAATCATTTTGGCCAGCTTCTTAAACATTTCCATTTCCCCTTTTAGTTGATTTTGATGGTGAGACAACCGGTTCCATCCTGCCAGAACTTGAAGATGCTTTTCCCGGTCTTCTTGTGTTCATACTTTGCGGATGCAGTGGAGCTTGCGACGAAAGATTTTCCAAAATACCATTCAACGGATTCCTTGGTATCGACTGCGCTGTTTGTTTTGTATGTAATCATCATTTTTGTGCCATCTACTCTCCGTTGTGTGTTTGTAAATCATTCTGTGATTGTATTATCACTTCTATTTGCGAGCAAGTCAACAGGTGTGATATTATTTTTGCAAAAGAAAAGCCGCAAGGCGGTTAAACCTTGCGGCTGAGTTTGATTTACATTTGTAACTCGCGGGGGTTATTCTATCAACATCGCATCGCCAAAGCTGAAGAACCGATATTTCTGCTCGACGGCCACCTTATAGGCGGCCATCGTCTTTTCGTAGCCGTACAGCGCCGACACCAGCATGATGAGGGTGCTTTCGGGCAGATGGAAGTTGGTGATAAGGCCGTCGATGCAGTTGAACTTGACACCGGGATAGAGGAAGATGTCGGTGTTGCCGCTGCAGGCTTTGATCTCGCCGTACTTGGCGGCGACGGCTTCCAGCGTGCGGCAGCTGGTGGTGCCTACGGCGATGACACGATGGCCTGCGGCCTTGGTATCATGGATGAGCTTTGCAGTCTCCTCGCTGACGGAGTACCACTCGCTGTGCATCTTGTGGTCGGCGATCTCGTCTTCCTGCACGGGACGGAAGGTACCGAGGCCGACATGGAGCGTCACCTCGGTGATGTTGACGCCCTTGGCGCGGATGGTATCCATCAGCTCTGGCGTGAAGTGGAGGCCGGCTGTGGGAGCGGCAGCGCTGCCCAGCTCCTTGGCATAGACGGTCTGATACTGGCTCTGGTCGTCCAGCTGCTTGGTGATATAGGGCGGCAGAGGCATCTTGCCGAACTCGTCCAGCTTCTCGTAGAGGGTCTCGGTGTCGTAGTAGAAGGTGACGAACTTATTGCCGTCTTCCAGCGTCTCGTCCACGATGGCCGTCAGGCTGCCGTCGCCAAAGCTGACCTTGGTACCGGGCTGCATCCGCTTGCCAGGCTTTGCAAGGCACTCCCACTGGTCGCCCTTCACCTGCCGCAGGAGCAGCAGCTCGCAGACAGCACCCGTGGGCTGCTTGATGCCCACGATGCGGGCGGGCAGGACCTTGGAGTTGTTGACCACCAGCAGGTCGCCCGGCTCGAGGTATTCGGGCAGGTCGTGGAAGATGCGGTGCTGGATGCTGTCGTCTTTCTGGCTCAGGACCATCAGACGGGCCGCATCACGGGGGGACGCAGGCTCCTGTGCAATGAGCTCTTTGGGTAAATCATACCAAAAATCTTTTTTTAACATAGTTAGCATTTGCCTTTCCGATGATTGACACGAATGCCGTATCAATGTTATCATAAAATCTGTATAGCGGTATCTATTATATTGCATAGACGTCTGCTTTGCAAGCGGAGTCTTATGCGAATTGGCTTTTTTGAAAGGAAAGGTGCTGGAAATGGATAAACAGTATAAGGTGGGCGTCGTCGGCGCCACCGGGATGGTAGGCCAGCGTTTTGTTACTCTGCTCGAAAATCATCCTTGGTTCAAGCTGACGACTCTGCCGCTTCCGCCGGAGCGCCGGCAAGACCTATGAGGAGCTGTCGGTTCTCGCTGGGCCATGACCACCCCGATGCCGGAGAGCGTCAAGAAGCTGGTGGTGCTGGATGCATCCAAGGTGGAGGAGGTCGCCTCTCAGGTGGACTTCATCTTCTGCGCCGTCAATATGCCGAAGGACGAGATCAAGGCTCTGGAAGAGGCTTACGCCAAGCAGAATGCCCCGTCGTCTCCAACAACAGCGCAAACCGCTTCACCCCGGACGTGCCGATGGTCGTGCCTGAGATCAACGCCGACCACATCGACATCATCCCCGCTCAGCGCAAGCGCCTGGGTACCAAGCGCGGCTTCATCGCCGTCAAGTCCAACTGCAGCCTGCAGAGCTATGTCCCTGCCCTGCACCCCCTGATGAAGGATTTCGGCGTCAGCAAGGCTCTGTCTGCACCTATCAGCCATTTCCGGTGCCGGCAAGACCTTCGACCGGATGCCTGAGATCATCGACAATGTCATCCCCTACATCGGCGGCGAGGAAGAAAAGAGTGAGCGTGAGCCCCTCAAGCTGTGGGGCCACATCGAGGGCGACCACATCGTCAACGCGAGAAGCCTGTCATTACCGCTCAGTGCTTCCGTGTGCCTGTCTCCGACGGCCACACCGCCGCTGTCTTCGTGAGCTTTGATAAGAAGCCCAGCAAGGAAGAGATCCTCAAGGCCTGGCCGAGTTCCGCGGCCCCGCACAGGAGCTGGACCTGCCCAGCGCACCCAAGCAGTTCCTCCACTACTTCGAGGAAAACGACCGTCCCCAGCCCAAGCTGGACCGCAACACCGAGCACGGCATGGCCGTCTGCATCGGCCGTCTGCGTGAGGACACCCTGTTTGATTACAAGTTCGCCTGCATGAGCCACAACACCCTGCGCGGCGCTGCCGGCGGCGCAGTGCTGCTGGCTGAGCTGCTGGCGGCCAAGGGCTATTTTGACTGATCTGCGCGCTTTTTGAACTTCAACACGCTGCAAAGGAGTTTTGCTATGAAGAATCCTGTTTTTACTGGTGCGGGTGTTGCCATCATCACCCCGATGTACGAGGACGGCAGCATCAATTTCGATGAGCTGGGCCGCATCGTTGAGGATCAGATCGCCCGCGGCACCGACGCATCATCATCTGCGGCACCACCGGCGAGTGCTCTACCATGACCGACGAGGAACAGCTGGCCGCCATCAAGTATACCGTGGACCTCGTGAACCATCGTGTGCCTGTCATCGCCGGTGCCGGTTCCAACGACACCGACCATGGCTGTGCTCTGGCTGCAAAGTCTGCCGCCTGCGGCGCAGACGCCCTGCTGATGGTGACCCCCTACTACAACAAGACCTCTCAGGATGGCCTTGTCGCCCACTTCACCGCAATGGCAGAGGCCGGCGGCATTCCGGTCATCTGTATAACGTGCCTTCCCGCACCGGCCTGAACATCGCCCCCGAGACGGCCAAGGAGCTGAGCAGGCACCCCCTCATCAACGGCATCAAGGAAGCTCCGGCAATATCGGTCAGGTGGCAAGGATCGCGGCCTCTGCGGCGACGAGCTGAACATCTACTCCGGCAACGATGACCAGGTGGTCCCCCTGCTGTCTCTGGGCGGCAAGGGCGTCATCAGCGTCGTCTCCAATGTCAAGCCTGAGCTTGTTCATAACTGCTGCAAGGCATGGTTCGACGGTAATGCCGCCAAGGCCCGCGAGCTGCAGCTGGAGATGCTCCCCCTGTGCGATGCGCTCTTCTGCGAGGTCAACCCCATCCCGGTCAAGTACGCCATGAACGTGCTGGCTGGGAGGCCGGTGAGTGCCGGCTGCCCTCGTAGAGCCCGGCGACACCCACAAGGAGCAGATCGAGCAGGCTCTGCAGGCTGCAGGTCTTATCAAGGAATAAACGATTTTATGTGCAAATGCCCGGCGAGACAGATCTCCGGGCATTTGCCGTATGATAAAAAAGAGGATCATAACAATGACGGATATTATCATTCAGGCATCGGCGGCCGGATGGGCCATGTGCTGTGCGAGATGATCGCCCAGCGTGAGGATTGCCGCGTCGTGGCCGGCATCGACATGAAGGACGGCGAGATGAACGGCATTCCCGTGTACGACAGTCTGGACAAGCTGGACGGCAAGGGCGACGTCGTCATCGACTTCAGCGCTCCGGCAGCGGTCGAGAAGGCTCTGCCTACTGTGAGGCTCACAAGCTGCCCATCGTGGTCTGCACCACCGGCCTTTCCGAGGAACTGCAGCTGAAGCTCGTCCAGCTCTCCCGCAGCATCCCGGTGTTCAAGAGCGCCAATATGTCCATGGGCATCAACGTCCTGTCCGAGCTGTGCAAGCGTGCATCGGCCATTCTGGGCGCAAACTACGACATCGAGATCGTTGAGCAGCACCATCACAACAAGCTGGACGCTCCCAGCGGCACGGCCCTGATGCTGCTGACGCCATCAACGAAGAAAACGACGGCGCATACCATTACGTCTATGACCGTTCCGCTGTCCGCCAGAAGCGCGACCCCAAGGAGATCGGCATCAGCGCCGTGCGCGGCGGCAGCATCGTGGGCGACCACGAGGTACTGTTCTGCGGCCCGGACGAGGTCATCACCCTCCGCCATACGGCATATTCCCGCAATATTTGCAAATGGCGCAATAAATGCCGCCGTTTATCTTGCAAAAAAGGAGCCCGGCCTGTACAATATGAGTAACATGATCGCAGAGATGTAAGCTTTTCTGCGCATGGCATCATAAGGCACGGTATCGTGCGTCAGGAGACGAGCCTATGGCCAAGCACGCAGCCCCTCCCCGCCGTCGGCATTCCGCGCAAAAGCACACCTCGCATAAGGGCGTCACCCTGTACACACTGGGGGGCCTGCTGGTAGCTGTATCGGTGCTGCTCTCTCTGCGCTTCTGGCCCCGCCGCAGCGTGGATGCAGTTCCTCCGGCAGTGGAGGTGGAGTCCCCTGCTGTTTCGGAGGAGCTTGCTGTGCCTGAGCCGCAGCCTGTCGTCACGACATTGCGCTTCTCGGCTACAGGGGACAACCTCATTCATAAGCCCATCTATTCGCAGGCCGCCCGGCGGGCTGCAGAGGGCGAAGGATACAGCTTTGATTACTGCTATATGAATCTGCTCGATTTCTATGCACAGCAGGACATCAACTGGATCAATCAGGAGACGCTCTGCAGCAAAGAGCTTGCGCCCTCTACCTATCCCTGCTTCTCGACCCCCGGCGAGTGCGCCGAAGCGCTTTACCGGGCAGGCTTCCGGGTGTTCAGTCTCTCGAACAATCACACCTACGATAAGGGAGCTGCGGGCATTGCCGCCACCCTCCGGTTCTGGGAGACGATGCCCGAGGATGTGATTACCACCGGCCTGTGGAAGGGCGAGGCGGACTATGGCCGCATCCCCATCCAGACAGTAGACGGCGTAAAGATCGCGTACCTTTCCTACACCGAGCACACCAACGGCATCCCCCGGAACAGCAAGATGACCGCAAACATCATCTACACCAGCCAGCAGGATGTCATGGAGCAGCAGGTGCGGGCGGCCCGGCAGGAGGCCGATTTTGTGGTAGTCGGCGTACACTGGGGCGTCGAGGACAGCCACAACATCACACAGGCGCAGCGCACCTTAGCTCAGTCTCTGGCCGACTGGGGCGCGGATGTGATCATCGGAACCCACCCGCACGTCCTGCAGGACGCCGAATGGCGCACCGCAGCCGATGGACGGAATGTATTTGTGGCCTATTCGCTGGGAAATTTCCTGAGCACCCAAAGCAAGCCTGACCAGCTCATCGGCGCGGTCCTGACGTTGGAACTGGAGCAGACCACCGAGCCGGACGGCAGCGTCCATTGCGCGGTGCGCGGCCCGAAGCTCCATGTGACCGTGACCCACTATGACGCCGGAAAGTCTAACGTCCGCACATATCTGTTCCGGGATTACACGCCGGAGCTTGCACAGGCCCATGGCGTCCGCGCCGCGTATCCTTCTTTTGGGTACGATTACATCCGCCAGACGGCACAGACCTACATCAACAGCGAATTTTTGGAGCTTGCATAAAGCTTGTATCAGAACGCCGGTGGGCAGAATGGAGTGTTTACTATGTACGGTGTATCCAAAATCAATATTGAGCCGAGCCTGATGATGATCAGTGTGCAGGATGCCGAGTTCAAGGGCAACACGATGGCACGTTATCTGCAGATCTTCGCCGACACTGGCGTCGTGGTGGATATGATCAGCCAGAGTGCTCCCCACGGCACCAGCATGGACTTCAGCTTCACGGCATCCAGCAGCGACCTGCCGCTGGTCATGAAGGCCATCTCTGCGGCAAATCTGGACAAGGACGCCAAGGCTTCTCCCCTCATCAGTGTGGGCTACTCCAAGCTGAATCTCTTCGGTGAGGAGATGGTCACCAGCTGCGGCGTCGCCGCCCGCGCCCTGAATGCTCTGGCGATGGCAGGCATCGAAGTTCTGCTCATCACCACCAGCGATTTGGACATTTCCCTTCTGGTCCGTTCGGAGAACGAGGACGCGGCCTATGAGGCCCTGAAAAAGGCTTACGAGCTGTAACAACGATATAAACAGCACCCGTGTCTGATAAAACAGGCATGGGTGCTGTTGTAGCAAAAGACCCGGCGGGTCTCCCCTCTGCGGAGAGGAACCAGCCGGGTCTTTTTTATTTTATCAGAAGATTTACAGGCTCACCTTGTGGTAGACCTTCTTGCCCTTCTTGATGACGATGCCCTTGGACAGCTGCTCAGCAGTGAAGCTGACCGTGGGAGCAGCGACCTTCTCGCCGTCCACCAGAACACCGCCCTGCACGACGAGACGGCGGGCCTCACCGTTGGAAGCAGCCAGACCAGCCTTGACCATCAGGGTCAGGATGCCGATGGAGTCGTCGGTCAGGTCAGCCTCGGTCAGCTGAGTGCTGGGCATATGCTCAGCATCACCGGCAGCACCGCTGAACAGGGCGCGGGCTGCATTCTGGGCCTTGGCGGCCTCTTCTTCGCCGTGGACCATCTTGGTCAGCTCGAAGGCGAGGATCTCCTTGGCCTCGTTGAGGCGCTGGTCCTTCCAGGTGCTCATCTCGTCGATCTGCTCCAGCGGCAGGAAGGTCAGCATACGGATGCACTTCATGACATCCGAATCGCCGACGTTGCGCCAGTACTGGTAGAACTCGAAGGGGCTGGTCTTGTTGGGGTCGAGCCAGACGGCGTTGCCGGCGGTCTTGCCCATCTTCTTGCCCTGAGAGTCGGTCAGCAGGGTGATGGTCATGGCATAGGCGTCCTTGCCCAGCTTGCGGCGGATAAGCTCGGTGCCGCCCAGCATATTGCTCCACTGGTCATCGCCGCCGAACTGCATGTTGCAGCCGTAATGCTGGAACATGTAGTAGAAGTCGTAGCTCTGCATGATCATGTAGTTGAACTCGAGGAAGGACAGGCCCTTCTCCATGCGCTGCTCATAGCACTTGGCGCGCAGCATGTTGTTGACGGAGAAGCAGGCGCCCACGTCGCGCAGCAGCTCGACGTAGTTCAGGTTCAGCAACCAGTCGGCGTTGTTCAGCATCAGAGCTTTGCCATCAGAGAAGTCGATGAACTTCTCCATCTGCTTCTTGAAGCAGGCGGCGTTGTGGGCGATGTCCTCCTTGGTCAGCATCTTGCGCATATCGGTGCGGCCGGAGGGGTCGCCGATCATGGTGGTGCCGCCGCCGATGAGGGCGATGGGCTTGTTGCCTGCCATCTGCAGACGCTTCATCAGGGTCAGGGCCATGAAGTGGCCGGCAGTCAGACTGTCGGCGGTGCAGTCAAAGCCGATGTAAAAGGTGGCCTTGCCGTTGTTGATGACGTCGATGATCTCATCATCGGTGATCTGAGCCACGAGGCCGCGGGCCTTGAGTTCTTCGTACAGAGTCATAAATATTTCCTCCTGTTTGTCGGGCAGAGGGAAAATAAAACGCCCCCTCAAAATAAATTTGGCAGAGGGCGATAAAATTCGCGGTACCACCTCTGTTTGCCGCCTCTTCACAGAGACGGCCTCACGAGTGCGCACCCCAGAGTAGAGTGACACTCCTGCGTTTGTAACGCTCGCACGCGGCACAGCTACTATTCGTTCAGCCTGCGGCTCAGGGACGTATTTCGCCTGCGTCTCCGCAGCCCCTTTCACCAGCCGGGGCCTCTCTGGCAGAGCGCATCAGGTACTCGGTTCCCATCTTCGCCTTTCAACGAGATTCAGTTTAGCACATCCCTGCCGGAATGTCAAGCGCTGGCTTTTTCTTATTTTTCTGCGTTCCGGCCCAGCATTTCTCGGGCATTGGCCAGCGAAAGCTCTGTGATATGGTCGCCGGAGATGAGGCGGGCCAGCGCCTCTACACGGCCATTCTCGTCCAGCGGGTGTATCTCAGTATAGGTACGCTCGTTCGTGATATTTTTCTGGATGAGCAGATGGCAGTCGGCCAGCGCAGCGATCTGCGCGGTATGAGTGATGCAGAGGATCTGATGGCCCTCGGCGCTCTGACGCAGTACCTCGCCGATACGGCTGGCTGCTTTGCCCGATACGCCGCTGTCGATCTCGTCATAGATGACCGTCGGAACGGCATCCTTATCAGCCATTGCGTTTTTAATGGCAAGGGTAATACGGCTCAGCTCACCGCCCGAGGCGATCTTTGCCAGGGGCTTCGGGGCTTCGCCGGGGTTTGTGGAGATATAGAACTCGATGCTGTCCTGTCCATGGCTGGCCAGCGGCCCGCGCGAATGGCGAAGCGTCATCCGCACACCCGGCATGTTCAGGAAGTCCAGCATGCCAGAGATGCGCTTGTTCAGCTCATCGAAGGCTTTCAGACGGGTCTGGGTCAGGGCTTCGGCCTTTTCCCGCGCGAGGGTGTAAAGGCGGCGCTGCTCTTTCTGCAAATGCTCTACCCTCTCCTGCGAGGACTGTATCATCTCAAGTTCTTTCCGCGCCCGTTCGCCAAAGGCAAGGATGTCCTCTACGGTGTCGCCGTACTTCCGCCGGAGCTTATAGATAAGGTCGATGCGCTGCTCGATCTCGTCCAGCTCTGCGTCGTTGGTGTCGTAGGCGTCCAGACGGCCAATGAGGTCTGCGGCGACGTCCTTCGCGGTGTAATAAAGGTCGAGCAGCTGGCCCGCACCGGCAGACAGCTCTCCGTCGAGCTGTGCCGCTGCGTCCACAGCGTTGGAGGCTTCGCCAGAAGGTCAACAGCCCCCGGAGCCTCGTCGCCGCCGGAGAGCAGCGCATAACACTGTGCGATACGTCCCGGATGGTGGAAGCATTCGCCAGCACTTTGCGGCGGCTTTCCAGCGTCTGCTCCTCCCCTGCCGTCAGGCCGGCATCGTCGATCTCCTGCACCTGATAGCTCAGCAGGTCGATACGGCGCTGCTTTTCGTTCTCGTCGGTTATCATGGCGTCCAGCGTTTTTTTGACGCCGACCAGTTCCCGGTAGATAGCATAATACGCCTGATATTCAGCACTGTTCTGGGCGTAAGCATCCAGAATGCCCTCATGACGGGCCGGATTCAGCAGGCCCACGGAGTCGTGCTGACCGTTGATGTTGATAAGCCCCCCGCACAGCTCCCGCAGGACGGCGGCAGTGGCCGGCATCCCGTTGATACGGCAGGTGCTCTTGCCCTCGGCGGTGATCTCACGGCTGAGCAGCAGGGCCTCCGAGCGCTCATAGCCTGCCTTTTCGAGGCTGTCGAGAACAGCAGGCGGCACGTCCTCGAACGCCGCCCGGATGACGGCCTTGGCCGCGCCGGTGCGCACAAGATCCTTGGAAGTGCGGTTGCCCAGAATGGCGTTGATGGAGTCGATGAGGATGGATTTGCCTGCGCCCGTCTCACCGGTCAGGACGTTGAGGCCCTTTTCGAAATGGACGTTTGCTTTCTGGATAACTGCAACATTTTCGATTTGCAGGCTGCTCAGCATAGTTTCACTCCCGCGTTTATTTCTGCCCGATATGACGGGTCAGTTCCGAACAGATGGTCTTTGCGTCCCGCTCCGAACGGGCTACGATAAGGAATGTATCGTCGCCGGAAAGCGTACCGACGACGTTCTTCCATTTCAAGCGTCGAACACCTCACAGGCAGCGTTCGCCATGCCGGAGTAGCACTTCACCAGCACGACATGTCCGGCAAAATCCACCCCCAGCACCGACTCGCGGAATATCGTCTCGAACCGGCCCTGCATCTTGGGTTGAGGCTTTCGTTGTGGCTGGAAACGTAGCGATAGCCGTCGGCGGTGGCAGCTTTGACGAGGCACAGCTCCCGGATGTCCCGGGAAATGGTAGCCTGTGTCACCTCGAAGCCCTCCTGGCGCAGATGCTCGAGAAGTACCTCCTGTCGGCTGATGGGATGCTCCTGAATGAGGCGGAGGATCGTCTGCTGACGTTCCGTCTTGCCTTTTGTCTCAGCTGGATTGTTTCGGCCCATATTCCTTGCCTCCTCTTGTTATTATCTCCGGCTGCGCAGCTTCTGGTCGATGGCCTGAAACTGGTCTGCCCTGCTGAAGGTGACGAGCTGTACGATCTGGTCAGAGAGGCGTATCTCCGCCGTCGAGCCGGCACTGAGCGGATATTCCGCTGCGCCGTCGCAGCTCAGGAACACTTCGTTGTCGATGACCTGCCTACACAGATGTTTATTTTGCGCTCCTGCGCAAAGACCATTGCGGGGCTGGTCAGACTGTGGGGACAGATGGGCGTGACGACGATGCCTTGGTCTGCGAGTCCAAGATCGGCCGCCGGCCGCCAGCGAATAGGCTGTAGAGCCTGTGGGGGTCGCCACGATGACGCCGTCACCACGGTATTGCTCTACAAGGATGTCGTCGCAGTAGATGCTGAAGTCGATGGCCTGCTGCAGACGGCCTTTCGTCACGACCACATCGTTGAGGCATGGCCTTCCCAGCCATCCTCGCCCAGCACCCGCACATAGAGCAGCATCCGGTTGTCCAGAAGATACTCTCCCCGCACCAGAGCGGCGAGTTTTTCTTCCATTTCATCCACCTCACAGGTGGCGAGGAAGCCGCAGCGTCCGATGTTAATGCCGAGGATGGGTTTTTGATATTGCAGCGTAAAATTTGCTTCGTGCAGGATGGTACCGTCGCCGCCGATGGTCAGGATGACGTCGGTGCGCGGAAGGCATTCTTCCAAAGGAAGGTACTGTACACCTTCCACATAGCAGGACTCTTTCAGGTCAGCCCGCATCAGGACGGCAGCTTCCTGCATCAGCAGGAGCTGCGCTGCCCGGCGGGCAGTGTCGGCAGCCTGTTCCTTTCCGGGGTTTGGCGAAATGTAAACAGTCATAGGGCGGTTTATTCCTCCGTCTCCCAGCAGATTTACTTGTCCAGAGAGCTGTGGCTTGCCGCTACGACCTGCTCGGCAACAGAGTCATCCAGCACACCGGGCTGTTCGCTCTTCTGGACGAACATCAGGTACTCGATGTTGCCCTCAGGGCCTTTGACGGGGCTGAAATCCAGTCCGCGCACGACGAAACCGTTTGCAGCGGCATAGCCCATCGCATTGTGGAGAACTTCGCGGTGGGTGGCAGGGTCGCGGACGACGCCGTTTTTGCCCACCTTCTCGCGGCCAGCCTCAAACTGAGGCTTGACGAGGCAGACGCCCATTGCGTCGGGCGTTGTGATGGCCTGCGCCACCGGGAAGATATGATGCAGTGAGATGAACGACACATCCACGCTGAAAAATTCAACAGGCTCTGCCAGCATATCCGGCGTGACATTGCGGATATTGGTGCGCTCCATGTTGACGACGCGCTCGTCGGTGCGCAGGCTCCATGCCAGCTGACCATAACCGACGTCCACTGCATAGACCTTGACCGCGCCGTTCTGCAGCATACAATCGGTAAAGCCGCCGGTGGATGCACCAATGTCCATACAGACCTTGCCGTTCGGCGTCAGAGGAAAGCACTGCATTGCCTTTTCCAGCTTGAGGCCGCCGCGGCTGACATAGCCGATGTCATGGCCGCGCACCTCGACCTTGGCGTCTTCCTTTATCATCTCACCAGCCTTGTCCACCTTCTGCTCGTTGACGAAAACGACACCGGCCATGATGAGGGCTTTGGCGCGCTCACGGCTCTGGATCATGCCGTGCTGCACCAGATATTGGTCCAAACGAATTTTCAAAGCGTTTTCTCTCCTTTCGGGTCTGCTTCCCGCACGGCCTCGGCCAGATGTGCGGCATCCAGACCGGTCGCCTGTTTGATTTGAGGCACCGTCGCATGAGGCAGACACAGCTCCCTCACGGCACGGTGAATGTACCGGCCTGCAGCCTGCATCCTGCAGGGCGCGGGCAAGATGTTCGCCGATGCGCCGCAAGCCACACACTCTTCGGCCATCAGAACGACGGGATAGGAAGAAAGGTCATGGAGCAGTTCTTCCTCAAACGGGAAGATGCGCACCAGCTTATAAACATCGCAGGGGATGCCCTCTTTGGCCAGCATCTCTGCCGCCGCAAGAACATCTTCTACCTCGTCGGCGTAGCTCACCAGTGCGGTCTTTGCGCTCGGCGCGGAGACGAGCTTATCGTATTCTTTGCCCGAGCAGCCGTATTTTGCCAGAGCTTTGCTCTCTCCGCCGCGGGGGTAACGGATGGCTCGGGGGCCCTGCATCTCATGGCTCAGCAGGATGGGAAGCCAATGCCGCAGTTCTTCGTAGTTTGAAGGCGAATAGATGGGCATTCCGGTCTGGCTGAGAAAAGCCGGGTCATAAATTCCCTGGTGCGTCTCCCCGTCTCCGGGGACGAAACCTGCACGGTCCACCGCGAAGACGACATTTTCATGCAGAAGGTTGACGTCATGGATAATCTGGTCGTAGCTGCGCTGCAGGAAGGTCGAATAAATGCAGACCACCGGCAGCATCCCCTTGCTGGCCAGACCGGCTGCAAAGGTCACGGCATGCTGTTCGGCCATGCCGACATCGAAGAAGCGCTCCGGATGGGCATGACTGAAAAACTGCAGACCTGTGCCGTATTTCATGGCGGCAGTAATGGCACAGAGGGTCTTGTCGGTGTTTCCGGCGGCGCTGAGCGTCCGGCCAAAGGCACTCGAGAACGACTCTGCCGGAGCGACCTCGGGGTCGGGGATGCCGGTCAGGTCGAACTTGGAAACGCCATGGTAGTTGCCGGGGTTCGACTCAGCAGGCGCATAGCCCTTGCCCTTTTTCGTCACGACATGGAGCAGCGTCGGCCCGGGCTGAGCACAAACGGTCTGGAAAATGCGCTCCAGTTCCGGCTCGTCGTGGCCGTCGATGAGTCCAAAATAGTGAAACCCCATATCCTCGAACATCGTGGAATGTACATGGCCCGGCGGATCGCTTTTTTGCTGTTCTGAAGAGCGCTTTTGATGGGCGCTCCGATGACAGGCACACCGTTCAGGAAGCTGCTGACATTTTCCTTGGCCGTAAAATAGCCGTTCGTGGTGCGCAGATGGCCAGATAGCCTGCCAGCGCACCGACATTGTGGGAAATGGACATTTTATTGTCGTTGAGGATGACCAGAAGATTGTCCAGCGTTCCGATATTGTTCATTCCCTCGTAGACCATGCCGCCGGTGAATGCACCGTCGCCAATGATGGCCACCACATGGCCCGGCTCCCCTTTCAGCTTTTTGGCCCATGCGATGCCGATGGCAACAGAAAGGGCCGTATTGCCGTGTCCGGCGATAAAAGCATCATGGGCGCTCTCATTGGGATTCGGAAAGCCCGAAAGGCCGTCCAGCTTCCGCAAGGTGCCAAAGCGCTGATACCGCCCGGTCAGGAGCTTATGGGTGTAGCACTGATGTCCTACGTCAAACACGAAAGAATCCCGAGGAGTCTCAAAGACACGGTGGAGTGCTACCGTCAACTCGACCGCACCGAGATTGGAGCAAGATGACCGCCTGTTTTGGATAGCTGTCCAGCAGAAACTGACGGATCTCGCCGCAGAGCTGCTGGATCTGCGCGCTGCTCAAGCGCTTCAGGTCACGAGGCTGTGAAATATTCTGAAGCAATGAAGGATGCATAAAATGACTATTCTCCTCACATTTCAAATTCCGGATGTTTCTTGATTAGACAAGGTGCATGGGATACAGGCAGCCGACCACGATGCCGACGACCATGCCGGCCATGACCTGCAGGGGCGTATGGCCGACCATCTCCTTCAGATGCATATTCTGCAAAAACGGAGAGTTCTTTTCGCTGATGTCGATCCACTCCTCGATCATCTGGTTGAGCACCTTGGCCTGCTCGCCCGTCTCGTGGCGCACGCCCATTGCGTCGTGCATGGTGATGATGGCGACCACACTGGCCACGGCAAAAATAGCCGAGCTGACTCCCTCGCTGCGGGCTGCGGCAATGACCATCGCGCAGACGGTCGCGCTGTGGGCACTGGGCATACCGCCGTCGCCCCACATCCGCTCGAGCTGGAACTTGCCCAGCAGGATAAAGTTGATGATGGTCTTGAGTACCTGTGCAACGAACCAGCTCATGATGGAAACGGTCAATATCTCGTTGACCGAGAACAATTCTTTGATAAATTGCATAGTTTGTTCACCTTCTTGAATTTTATCGCAATCCCACAGCCGGCGTCTCAAAAAGCAGCGCATTTGCGATAAGTAGTCCTGTGTGTTCTCTGAGACGATCTCGGCGCAGAATGCGGCCGGCTCAGCTGCGGCGGTTCAGCAGTGTGCGGGCCAGCTGCTCCAAAAACGCACTCTTTTCGCCGAATGCGTCGCGCAGCGCTGTGCAGGTCTCGTCATTCAGCTTTTCCGCCAGCGCATGGCACCGTCAACGCCGAACAGGGTGGCAAAAGTCGTTTTGCCGTTTTCGCTGTCGCTGCCAATGGGTTTGCCCAGCTGCTCGGCGGTCCCGGTCACGTCCAGCACATCGTCCACGACCTGGAACACGAGACCGATGCCATAAGCATATGCTTCCAGCGCCTTACGCTGGACCTCGTCGGCCTGTGCTGCAGCACCGCCCATCTGGATGGCTGCATTGATGAGTGCGCCGGTCTTGTGGCGGTGGATGAGACGGAGCTGTTCCTCGGCAGCGGCAAGCGCCTCGTATTTCAAATCGAGTTCCTGACCGTACACCATGCCTCGGCTGCCTGCACCTGCGCCCAGCGCCTGTGCCGCGTGGACACAGACAGAAGCGGGAGCAGGCGCACCGGCGACTGCCTCGAAAGCCTCGGTCAGCAGGACGTCACCGGCCAGCATCGCGGTGGATTCGCCGAATGCCTTGTGGCAGGAGGGCTTGCCGCGGCGCATATCGTCGTTATCCATGCAGGCAGATCATCGTGGATGAGCGAATAGCAGTGCAGCATCTCGACTGCGGCTGCAAACTGCTCAGCTGCCTCGGCATTGCCGTGGAGCATATCACACACGGCCAGCACCAGCACAGCGCGAATACGCTTGCCGCCGCCCAGCAGGCTGTAGCGTGCTGCGCGGCAGACGTCAGATCCCTCAGGAAGATAGCGCTCGCACGCCTGACTCAATGCCTTTTCTGCACGGGCCAGATATTCGTCATACTGTTTTTTATACTCTGCGCTCTCCATAATGGTTCCTCCCTGCAAGCTGGTTGCTTTTATTCTTCTGTTTCGGGGTCTGCCTTTTCGCTGCGGGCGGCGTCGATCTCCTCCATTTGGAGAGACGCTTTTTCCAGCGCAGCATGGCAGTATTCCATCAGCGAAGCCGCTTCCGCGTAGAGTTTGACCGACTCGGAAAGGGTCGTCTCTTCGCTCTGCATCTGGCTCAGGATGGTTTCCAGACGGGCCATGCCGTCTTCAAGCTTTTGGGTGCTCTCATTCAGTTCCTCCACGGACATGACCGTACATTCTGCTGTGTGCGCTGCACCGCGCAGGGTGAGCTTGTCACCTGCGGCAAGTGCATCAGCACTGCAAAGTCTGCCTTTGCTGTCGTATACCATCGCATAGCCGCGCCCCAGTACCCGGTAGGGGCTGAGCGAGTCGGCCAGCGCAGCGGCGTGGCGCAGCTGCGTCTGCCGCTGCTGAATGCAGCTCTGTGCTGCGGCCTTAAGTTTTTCTTGCTTCACGGCAAGCTCTGCCTGCCCACCGGTCAATTTCCGACGGGTCATGTCATAGGAAAGCTGCTGCTCAGCCATCATCAGACGACCAGACGCTGCATCCAGACGGTTCTGCATCGCATTCTGGCAGCTCTGCTCCAGCCGGGACAGCACCCGCAGAAGCTCTGCACGGTCCGGCACGGCTAATTCTGCCGCAGCCGACGGGGTCGGCGCGCGACGGTCCGCCACAAAGTCCAAAATGGTAAAGTCTATCTCATGCCCGATGGCGCTGATGAGCGGCACTTTGCAGCGGTAGGCCGCCCGGGCGATGACCTCGGCGTTGAAGACCCAGAGGTCTTCCCTGCTGCCGCCGCCCCGGGCTACGATGATTTCGTCTGCCCGGCCGCTTTTGTCCAGCTTTCCAATGGCATCTGCAATCTGCTGCGCCGCTTCAAAGCCCTGCACATTGACCGGGCAGAGCAGAAGTTTTGCCGCAGGCCAGCGCCGACCAATGACATTGCGAATGTCCTGCAATGCCGCGCCGGTCTTGCTGGTGACGACGCCGATGCATTTGGGATACGCGGGCAGCGGCTTTTTGTGCTCTGCCGCAAAAAGTCCCTCCTGCTCGAGTTTGGCTTTCAGCTGCTCAAAAGCAAGCTGTGCCGCACCGATGCCGTCCGGGAACATCTCGTTGACATAGATCTGGAACGCGCCGTCCCGCTCATAAAGAGTAGCACGGCATCGCACGACTACCTTCATGCCCTCTTCCGGGCGGAAGCCCAGCCGCCGCGCATCCGAGCGGAACATCACCGCTTTGACACTGGCGCTGGCGTCCCGGAGAGAGAAATAACAGTGGCCGCTGCGGGCGTTCTGTACGAAGTTTGCGATCTCGCCCCGCAGCGCCAAATCGAACAGGATGTCATTTGCATCCAGCAGCGTCTTGACATACTGGTTCAGGCCGAGACAGTGATCACTTCAGCCATAGCCCGGCCTCCCGTGCGGCGAGGATAGACACGCCGATGGCGTTGTCACTGGAATACCGGCCGGGTACGAAATACACCTGCGGGAGGCGCTGCTGCACCCAGCTGCGGATGATGTCACTGCTCATGACGCCGCCTGCACAGACCACAGCAAGCCCGGGATATTCCTTCTGAGCCGCTTTGGTCATCTTGACCACGGTATCTGCACGCAGAGCAGGCAGTACTTGCAGACATAGGCAGGGCTTTTGCCAGCTGTCAACAAAGCATTGCACTGGTTTTCCAGCCCGGAAAGGCTGCATTCCATACCTCGGACGCTGGATCTCGGTTTTATCGTCTCATCACATTCCGCGGCAAGACGGGAGACTTCGACGCGGCCGGGAATCCAAAGCCCAGCTTGACACCCACACGGTCCACAGCCTGTCCGGCGTAGAGGTCGGAGCTGGTCCCCAGCGTCTCGATATGCTTCACTTCATCGCAAAGGAGCAGGTCAGTCGTGCCGCCGGAAATGTGGAACAGCAGTGTTTTCTCGCGGAAGAGCTCTTCACCTTTGGCCGCAAACAGCGCTGCCGCCGCATGGCCCTGCTGATGGGTCGTGCGGATGAGCGGGATGCCCCGGGCCAGCGCGAACGCCTCGGCAGCGCTGACACCCGCCAGAAAACAGGCATATAACTGCCCTCTACCGGGCGCGGCTTTTCCGACACACCTACGGCGCTGATTTGGTCAAGTCAAACTCGCTGCCCAGTTCTGCCAGCATCTCGGGCAGGGCGACTGTGTGATGAAAAAGGGCGTCGCTCTGGCGCAGGCCCAGCTGGCCCTCCTTCACCGGAAGGAAACGCTTTTTTGCGCAAACAACCTCTCCGGCTGTATCAAAGATGGCCAGAGAGGTTGCATAATTGCTGGTGTCGATGCCCAGCGTATAGCTGCTCACAGCTGCTCAGGCTCTGCGTCCAGACCCTGCTCGCGTGCCACCGTACCCAGCAGGCCGTTGACGAACTGATAATCCTCGTCTGCGCCATACTTTTTGGTCAGCTCGACGGCCTCATTGATGACGACACCAGGCTTTTTCTCGTCGCCGTACAGCATCTCGGCCAGACCCAGACGGAGCACCGTCAGGCTCACGCGGGGCAGACGCTCCATCGTCCAGTTGCGCAGATGGGCGCTGATGAGGTCGTCCACCTCTGCGGAATGCTCATAATAAGCCCGCAGCAGCCGCTGGCCAAAGACATCCACCGGATGCTCTTCGTCGCACTCGTGGTGGTTGTCCAGAGCCTCCTGCAGGGGAATGTCACCAAAGGTCTGAGAAAATGCCAGCAGAAATGCGTTTTCGCGTGCTTCACGACGGGGCAGAATATTTTCCATAATGTTCCTCTCACAGCGGCAAGGCCCTCCCTTTTGCGGGAAGCCGGCCGCAATTTTCTTTTACGTTTTGTTTCTCGGCTCAGGCCTGCGGCTCAGCCGCCGGGGCCAGACCGGCAATGACGAGTCAACGCGGCTGACCGTGACATTGGTCATGTTCTGGACAGCAGACTTGACGTTTTCCTGCACCTTTTCGGCCACAGCCGGGATGCGTGCGCCAAAGGCTGCTACGATTTCCAGAGTGATCTCTGCCGTGCCGTCCCGCATCTCTACGGTAACGGGCGACTGGACGTTGGCGCGCTCGAGAAGGTCTTTCACCTTCCGGTTCTGCTTGCCGCAGGACACCTCTGCCACACCCTCGATCTCCAGCGCTGCACAGCGGGCGATCTTGCCGATGACCTCTGTGGAGATCTGCAGACTGCCGCCTTTAAGATCCATGTTCTGTAAATCCATTCTATGGCCCTCCATCCAAAATGAGCGAATGCCCATTTTATTTTATGCGTTTCATGCAAAGAGAGGATCCCTTTGCAAAACCTTTGATGTCATTATACCATTTTCTCCGGTTTTATACAACACCTTACTTTACTTCCACCACAGTAATATTCTGCGCAGTCACCTCGCTCTTGCTGAGCACGATGTCCCGTATCTGGGCCACCTGCGCCGCCGTCAGCGCGTCGCCGGAGGTCATCACGGTCAGGTCAGCCCGGCCGGACTGCAAAAAGCAGAGGCAGTCGGCAAAGCCTTTCGCCTTGACCAGCGTTTCTATCTCATTTTCTGCGTTGAGGTCTTCGAGGTTGGAAGTCAGCTGCTGGGTATAACCTTTTTTCTCCTCGGCGGAAAGGCCCGAGGTCTTGAGGGTCTTCTGGATCGTGTCCATCGCTTCATCGTGAGCTTTCTGGCGCTTGAGACGGGCTTCCTCAAAGAATTTCGCTCCTGCATCGTTGGCCACGCTGACGAGCTGGGCCTCCCCATAATTCTTGTTGGCACTGGATACCGCTTCAGCCTCCGTCATCAGCCGTCGGTAACGGGTGCCGCCACAGGCTCACCCTCCACAGCCACCGCCGAGACGTTGACAGCCTCTTCATCCACGCCGATGCCGGTGCGGGCATACTGCCAGTTAAGGTATACCGCCACGACCAGCGCGGCCGCAAGGTCAGCGCTGTGACCCTGCGTGTGTTTTTGGTGATAGCTCTCATTTGTGTCTCCTCCTTGCATAACTTATATTTCATCGCTGCAAAAAATCATTCCCGGCGCTGCTCTACGCAGATGCGGTTGGACGGGACATCCAGCAGCGCCCCCACCAGCTCGGTGATGCGGGCGGCGACCCGGACATCTCCCCCGCCCTCGCACACCACGGCCACCCCGCACACTCTGGGGGCGCAGACTGTCTGTGCCAGCGCGGTCCCGTCATCCAGCAGCACATGGGTCTGCTGTTCCTGGGTCTGTCCCGAGAGCGTGTCCAGCGCATAGATGGTCTCCTCTCCGCTTTCCAGTGTTATCATCACGGTAGTCTTTCCTGCGCCCTCTACCTGCGTGATGAGGCCGGAAAGCTGCTGCTCGAGCTGCTGGCGGTAGACGTTGTCATCCGCCGGGGCGGCGCTTGCTGCGGCGGTCTTCCCTGAAGGGGCGAACAGCTCCGACAGCAGGATGAGCAGCATGGCCGCCGCGCCCAGCAAGACCGCCAGCCGGGCGCGGTTTTCCTTCTGCGCGAGGTCCTTCAGCCGCGAAAAAAGCTCGTTGTTCATGGCGCATCCTCCCCGCCGGGGCTGTTCCATTTGATGCATTCCGGTCCCAGCTGAAGCTGTTCTTCCAGCAGCGTTTCGATTGCCCGCTTCTGCGAGGCAGTGACGGTGTCCTGAGGGACGATCTGCACCTCAGCTGCTTCCACGCCCTCAGCGGTCCGGCTCAGACTGATATTCAGCCTGAGCGAAACACCCGCCTCGCTGAGACAGCGTTCTTCGAGCGTACGGGAGAGTTCTTCTGCCGTCTGTGCCAGAACAGCATCCTCCAGACTGCCTACCGAGACCGCCGGCACCTGCGGCAGTTCCAATGCGGTAAACTGTGCCTTTGCGCCGGGCAGAGCATCCGCAAAGACTACTAGAATATATAGCCCCGCCACCGCTTTTATGCACTTCTGCCCCCAGCCCTGCCCGACAAAGCGGGAGAGCAGCTCGGCGCAGATACAGGCCGTACAGAAGACTGCTGCTGCCCGTTCCAGTGCCTGCATCATGAACCACCTCCTACGATGAACAGCAGGGCCACCCCTGCCGCCGCCAGCCCGAAGAAAAGCGCCACCACCGCTGCCATACAGCGCACCGCCTCGGCAAAACAGTCGAATAATGCGCGGCAGCGGGAGATGCCAGTGAGACTGCAGAGCAGGCTGCATCCCATCAGAAGAGCCAGCTGTATCATCAGCCCCAGATAGAGCGGCACGAACTCCGCGCCCAGCACCGACAGAGCTGCCAGCCCCAGCCCGCTCTTGAGGAGCTGTATCCCCGCGAGGATGGATTCCGATGCACTGCTGAGAGTCTGCCCGATGATGGGGACGCTCCCCGCCAAAAGCTGGCCGGTACGGAGCGAAAAGCGGTCCAGTTGGAATGCCGCAGCCCTCTGCAGGCCCAGCAGAGCCACCAGAATTTTTCCGGCCCAGCCCAGCGCCTGACGGAGCGCACTGCCGACGCCCTTGCAGAAAACGCCGAGGGCTGGTTCAGAGCTGACGCAGCAGGCCATGCTGAGCATCAGATAGCAGTGGAGCAGCGGCTGAACGAAGGCCGCTGCCAGCTGAGCCAGAAAGCAGAGTGCCGTCAGCAGCGCTCCACTGGCCGCACTGCCTGCTGCTCCTTCCCCTCCATCGTGAGGACACCGGCATAGACGGGAAGGAACCCCAACAGAAAGCTGCGCCAGCTCTCCACCTGTTCACAAAGCTTCTGGGCTTCTTCCAGCAGACTCCCCCAGAGCAGGACGCCGCAGCCGCCAGCCGCCACCAGATCCAGCAAGGCCCATCGGTGCATTCCCCGGCGAGGAGCCCCAGAAGCGCTGTCAGCGTCAGGAACAGGAGCACTGACGTATAGCGACTTGCTGTCTGGCGCACCAGTGCGCCGAAGGATCGGGGCAGAAAGCTTTTCAGTGTTTCCCACGGTGAGGATGCCGCCTTTTCGAGGTCGATGCGGCTCTGCTGCAAATAGGGCTCCCAGAGAGAACTGCCCGGCAGAGCTGTGCTCGAAGCGGCCATCGCCGCCGGGGCCGCGAGTGCAAGGCTCGTCCACAAGAACAGTATTGCCAGACTCAAACGGAAAAGCTTGTCTCTTTTCATCCTGCGATGCTCCCTATCTTCTGGCCGATCTCTTCCAGCAGGGGCCACGCTGCCGCAAGCACCAGCACCCGGCCGGCCAGTGCCGTACACCACGCCAGCGATTCAGCCCCCGCCTCCTCGCAGAGCGAGTGGGCGTAATCGGCCAGCAGGATGATGCCTGTACACCGCAGCAGACAGGAAAAGGCGTCGCCGCCTGCCCGCTGTTCCAGTTTTGTCAGCCCGGAAAGCACGGTCTGCGCCGCCGTGCTGATTTTCCACAGCACCAGGACAGCGGCTCCCATCGAGACGAACAGCCCGAAAGCCGGGGCGCTTTTCTGGAACAGGGTGTACAGCACAGCCCCCATCACCGCAAGTCCCAGCATCGTGAGGGCACTCATAGCGCAAAGAGGGACTTGATGGTGACGAAAAGCACGCTGATCTGCTTGACCAGGATGGACAGCACCACCACCAGCCCCGCCAGTGTGGTCATCATGGCCTGGTCTTCCCGGCCTGAGCGGATGAGCAGCTGGTTGAGCACCGCCACGATGATGCCGATGGCCGCGATCTTGAAAATCAGGTCGATGTCCATACACGTTCCCCTATCTTTCATCAGAGGCAGAGGATGGCCGCCGCCAGTCCGGCAGCAAATCCCAGCTTGTGACTCAATTCCAGCTGCGGGCGGGCGTGTTCCTGCGCCTGCTGCAAAAACAGCGTGAACCGCTCCTGATAAAATGCCAGCCGCTGGCACTCCTGCCCTGCCTCCGTGCGGCCAAGGCCCGAGAAGCACTCGATGAAACAGTCGCGTTCCGGGCGCGTCAGACCGGGCGGCGGACAAAGAGCCTGAAAGCTTTCGCCCGCGGCAAGCCCCTCCTGTTTCAGTCTGCGGAAAAGCAGGGCAAGGTCCGTGTGACGATAGCTGATCTCCTGCCGGACACGCTGCAAGAGCAAAAGCGTCTTTTCCAGCGCAGCCAGATGCCGCCGCGTATTCTGGCAGGCCGCATCCCCTGCACACCAGCCGCAGCCCAGCCAGAACAGCGCACAGACGACTCGAAGCGTTTTCACGATACTCGCACCTCTTTCAGCTGCCCCGGCGCAGTGCGGCCTTTCAGAAGCACTGCCACATGGAGCGCACCGCACGTTTGCAGATACTGCACCTGCGGGCGGCGGGCAGCTTCTTCCCAGCTGGCGGCGTGAAGTGTGGCGATAAATTCTACCCCGCTGAAAAGTCCCTGCTCCAGCGCATAAAGCTCGTCCATCCCGCCCAGCTCGTCCAACAAGATGACCTGCGGCGAGAGGGTACGCAGAGCCATCTGCACCGCCTGTCCCTTGGGTATGCCGCTGAGGATGTCGAGCGGAAGCGCCGCGCTTTCCTCCGAGGGGAATATCTCTCTCCGCTCGTCGATGACGGCCACGGCCCTGTTCTGTTTTGCAAGTTCCCGGGCGACACCTCGCAGAAGGGTCGTTTTGCCGCTGTCGGGTTCCCCCATCAGGAGCATCCCGATAAATCGCTGCTGCAGAATATCCCGGAGTTTTTGTGGCAGAGGAAATTCCCGGTTCCGGGCAACGCGGATATTCACCGAGCGCAGCTCCTGCAAGACGGCGCTCTGCCCCGGTGCGCAGTAAAACTGTCCGGCCAGCCCGGCGCGGCACCCGCAGCTGAGCGTGACATAGCCCGCCGCAATTTCTGTCTCGTGGCTGTGTACCGACCCGCCGCAGAGGGTGACGAATATCTCTTCCATCTGCAAGGGCGTCAGCCGGAGCTTCTGCAAAGCAGGCAGCTCCGCCGGGCAGCAGGGCTTTCCGCCGATGGTCAGCTGTACTCCGCAGCCGACCCGGAGGCGTATCTCATGTACCTGTTCTGCAATGCCCGGCGGCAGGGCGCTCAAAGGCCGCGCCAGCCATGCGGGCAGAGCCCGAACAGCGCGGTAATACTCGTCCATCCTGTTTCTCCTTCTGTCTCGTCATTTTGGCTTCTTGCTCCTACTGTATGCGGCGGCAGAGTTTTTAGAACGCAAAAAAGGCCCACGCAGCGGAGACACCCACTGCATGAGCCTTTTGAGTTGATTCTATTTAAGCTTCCGGTTCATCCCGCAGCATGGCAAGGAATTCTTCTTCCGTCAGCACAGGTACGCCGAGGGCCTGTGCCTTGGTCAGCTTGGAGCCTGCCGCTGTGCCGGCCACAACGTAGGCCGTCTTTTTGGAGACCGAGCCGCTGGCTTTGCCGCCGTTTTTGACGATGAGAGCCTCTGCCTCATTGCGGGAGAGCGTCTCGAGGGTGCCGGTGACGACCAGCGTCATTCCCGCCAGCTTGTCACCCTTCGGTTCGCCCTTCCAGGTCATGTTCACCCCGGCGTCGGCCAGACGATGGATAAGGTCTGTGGTGCCGTCTTTTGCGAAGAACTCTACCACGCTCTGGCCCATCACGCCTCCGAAACCGTCGATCTCGCTGATTTTTTCAATATCTGCCTCCCGGATGGCTTCCAGTGTGCCGAAGTGCTCAGCCAGCAATGCAGCGGCCTTGTCGCCGATGTTGCGGATGCCGAAGCCGAACAGCAGCTTGTCGAGGTTGTTCTGCTTGGAATTTTCGATGGCGTGGAGGAGATTCGCTGCGCTCTTCTCCTTGAACTTTTCCAGCGTCAGCAGCTGCTCGAGCGTCAAATCATAAAGGTCCGCAGCCGAATGGACGAAGCCTTTTTCCACCAGCTGTGTCGCTACGGCAGTTCCCAAGCCGTCGATGTCCATCGCATCACGGGAGGCAAAATGGATGATGTTGCGCAGAGACTGGGCCGGACATTCCGGGTTGACACAGCGCAGGGCGGATTCGTCTTCGAGATGGACGACCGGTGCGCCGCAGGACGGACAGACTGTCGGCATCTGGTAAGGCTCCGCGTTCTCCGGGTGATGGACGACGCCGATGACCTCCGGGATGATGTCGCCGGCCTTCCGTACCTGAATGGTATCGCCGATGCAGAGGCCGAACTGGCGGATGAAATCCTCGTTGTGGAGGGTCGCGCGGGCCACCGTCGTACCGGCGAGGAAGACCGGGTCGAAGCAGGCGGTCGGGGTCAATACGCCTGTGCGGCCCACAGCGACCTCGATGCTGCGCAAGGTCGTCTCCTTGACTTCGGGCGGATACTTGAACGCGATGGCCCAGCGGGGGAACTTGTTGGTAGAGCCCATCCGGTCGCGCTGGGCGAAATCATTGACCTTGATGACCGCACCGTCCATGTCGAAATCGAGCTTTGAGCGGTTCTGCCCGATCTGCTCGATCTCCTTGATTGCGTCCTCGATGTCGTGGACGATGTGGTAGCGGGGCGAGACCGGCAGGCCGAGACTTTTGAGATAATCGAGGCTTTCCGCGTGGGTAGTCAGCTCCTTGCCGCGCACCTGCTGGACGTTGAAAACAAAAATCGAAAGGCCGCGGCTCCCGGTGATCTTGGCGTCCTTCTGGCGCAGCGAACCGGCGGCCGCGTTGCGGGGATTCTTGAAGGGTGCCGCGCCCTGCAGCTCCTGCTCGGCGCAGAGGTGCTGGAACGCTCATGGGGCATATAAACCTCGCCGCGCACCTCGAGAAACTCAGGGGCATTCTTCAGCTTCTTCGGTATCTTTTGATAGCCCGGACATTGGCGGTGACGTCCTCGCCTACGACACCGTCGCCGCGGGTAGAAGCACGGACCAGTTCACCGTTCTCGTACTCAAGGCTGCAAGAAAGACCGTCGATCTTGATTTCGACGACATACTCCGGCTCGATACCCGCGTCACGCACCCTGCGGTCGAAATCACGCAGTTCATCGTAGGAAAATGCATCCAGCAAGCTTTCCATCTTGACGGCATGTGTCACTTTTGCGAAGCGCCCGCTGGGGGTGCCGCCGACATGCTGGGTGGGCGAAGCCGGAGTGACCAGCTCCGGGTACTGCGCCTCCAGCTCCTTCAATTCCCGCGTCAGGGCGTCGTATTCAAAGTCCTCGAGTTCGGGGGCGTCCTGGTCGTAATAAAGGCGGTTATTCTTCTCGATAACAGCGCGCAGTTCCCCTACGCGCTTCTTGGCTTGTTCCAGTTCCACAGTTCCACTCTCCTGCCTGACGCGGGACAGAGCGCCGCGTCTTGATTCTCTTGCGATAGTATACCACAAAACGGTGTTTTTCGTAAACAAAAAAAGCAGAGCTGCTTTCCCCCTTTTTCTGAGAAATACAGCTCTGCGCTATGTTCAAAAACTCAAATCGAGATCGTATTGCACACGTCCACGAGGACCGGGTCGATGCTCTTGGTCATCTCGAGAGCCTCATCTACAGGGTAATCCACCAGCTCCTCACCCTTCATGCCGACGATGCGGTTATACTTGCCCTGCTTGAGCAGGCAGACGGCGTGGTAGCCCATAGCAGAGGCGTTCACACGGTCACGCAGCGTGGGAGAGCCGCCGCGCTGGACATGGCCCAGAATGGTGGCACGGGTGTCGATGCCGGTGCGGGCCTGGATCTCGTTGGCGATCTCCTGAGAGTGGCCGATGCCCTCGGCCACGATGACGATGAAGTGGCGCTTGCCGGTGCGCTGGGTCTCGACGATCTTATCGAGGATGTCGCGCTGCATATCGAATTCCTTCTCGGGCAGCAGCACGGCCATAGCGCCGGAGGCGATGGCGACGTTCAGGGCAATGTAACCAGCGTTGCGGCCCATGACCTCGACGACGCTGCAGCGGTCATGGCTCTGGGTGGTGTCGCGCAGCTTGTCGATCATCTCCAAAGCGGTGTTCATAGCGGTATCGTAACCGATGGTGTAGTCGGTGCAGGCAATATCGTTGTCGATGGTGCCGGGCAGGCCGATCATCGGGATGCCGCGGTGTGCCAGCTCACGGGCGCCGCGGTAAGAACCGTCGCCGCCGATGACCACCAGCGCGTCAATGCCAAGCTCACGGCACTTGGCTGCGCCTTTATCCTGGCCCTCTTTGGTCTTGAACTCAAGGCAGCGTGCGGTGTAGAGGATGGTGCCGCCGGCAGAGATGATGTTCGAGACACTGCGCAGGTTCATTTCGAAGCACTCGCCGTTCAGCAGACCGTTATAGCCGCGCTGGATGCCAATCATGCGGAAGCCCTTGTGCAGGCCGGTACGGACCACGGCACGGACAGCTGCGTTCATGCCGGGGGCGTCGCCGCCGCTGGTGAGAACACCGATCGTCTTGATTTGCTTTTCCATAGAGAGATTCCCTCCAATTTGTTTCTTCACATACCACTCGGGGCGCGCGCATCCCCTTCTTCCACAGATGCGGCCCGACTCGATGCAACCTATTTGCTATGGCTTGCCTTAGACAAGTATATCACAAAGTTAATCATTTGAAAACAGCGAAGGCATAATGATTGATGCACAGAAATGTCATTTTGTTGCGACATTGCGTTCACCAAGCAGACGTTTCAGCTCCTGGAGCAGCAGTGGATGGCCCGAAGCATAGAGTCTCCGGGGCGCGGCGAGCTTCTGCTTGACATCCTCGAGATAGAAAATGACGGGCATATCGCCGTCGAATATCTCAAGGAGATTGATGACCTTTGCATACTCGGGGCAGCTGCGGGACGGCAGGCGGACATAGAGCGCTGGGCGGCGATCCGCATGACGGTCGGGGCGGTTGGCCTCGGCGGGTGCGTTGGGGTCGATTGAGCCTCGATGGGCGAGATGCTCTCAGCCATCAGCTTGGAAGGCTCATCTTCACGCACGGAGAGGCGTCCCTCGATGACCACGACGGCATTTTCCTTGAGCGCATCGCGGAAGGTATCCAGTACCCGTGGGAAGACGATGACCTCCATCGTACCGGTCAGGTCCTCCACGCTGGTGAAGGCCATCATCGTGTTGGACTTGGTGGTCATCATCCGGTTTTTGACGACGGTACACACGATACGGACATGATTGCCGTCCAGCTTGTGAGCGTCCTCGCCGGTGAGCTCCTTGATGCTGTTGGACGCAAAGCGTGCCGACTGTTCCCGATAGGCGTCCAGCGGGTGGCCGGACAGATAGAGGCCGCTGACCTCTTTCTCCTGCTGGAGCAGTTCGGTGTGGCTGTACTCCGGGAAGGGCTTTACCTCGTAGCTGTCGGTGTCGGCAGTCTGAGATTCTCCGCTCATCACCGAGAACAGGTCCAGCTGTCCCTCAAGATTGCGGCGGGAGTCGCTCTCCACGCTCTTGATGATGCCGTCCACGGCTTCCACAAGGCTGTGGCGGTTGACGCCCATACTGTCGAAGGCACCCGCCTTGATAAGACATTCCACGGCCCGGCGGTTCAGCTCAGTGCCGTGCATCCGCTTACAGAAGTCATAGAGGCTCGAATAAGGCTCCTCTTGTCTCTCTTCCACGACTCGCTCGATGAGGTTGCGGCCCACATTCTTGACCGCATTCAGGCCGAAACGGATCTTGCCGTTGTCCGCCGTGAAGCCGCCGTTCGAGATATTGACGTCCGGCGGAAGCACCTTGAGGCCCAGGCGGGCGCACTCGCCCGAATACTCGATGACTTTGTCGGTATTGTCAAGCACACTGGTGAGCAATGCGGCCATAAACTCGCTGGGGTAATGGCACTTGAGATAAGCCGTCTGGAATGCGACGTAAGCGTAGCAGGCAGCATGGCTTTTGTTGAAGGCGTAGGACGCAAAACTCGACATTTCATCGTAGATCTCGTTGGCGACTTCCTCGGAGATGCCATTGGCGACACAGCCCGGGCATTCGTGGTCCGGCTCGGTGCAGCCATGGACAAAATGCTCGCGTTCTGCCTCCATCACCGCGTGCTTCTTTTTACTCATGGCACGGCGGACGTTATCTGCCTGTCCGAACGAGAAACCGGCCAGCTCACGGAATATCTGCATGACCTGTTCCTGGTAGACGATGCAGCCGTTGGTGACGTCGAGGATATGGGCCAGCTGAGGGGTCTTATAGCTGATCTTATCCGGCTCGTGGCGGTTGCGCAGGTAGGTCGGGATGGAGTCCATCGGGCCGGGGCGGTAAAGACTGATAAGAGCGATGACATCTTCAAGGTTCTGCGGCTGCAGACCCACGAGGACCTGTTTCATACCCGAGGATTCGAGCTGGAACACGCCCTCCGTTTCACCCTGTCCCAGCATCTTATAAGTCGCTGCATCGTCATAATCCAGCTTCCGAATGGAGAAGGACGGGTCTTTTTTCTGGACGGCCGCCTCCGCGTCCCGGATGACCGTCAGGGTGCGCAGGCCGAGGAAATCCATTTTCAGCAGGCCCAGCTCTTCGATCTCGGTCATATTGAACTGGGTGACAGGCAGGCCGTCGTTGGTGGACAGGGGCAGATAATAGTCTGTCGGTTCCGGGGTAATGACGACGCCGGCCGCATGGGTGGAGGCGTGGCGGGGCATACCTTCAACCTTCAGCGCAGTGTCGATAAGTTCTGTGACCTGCGGGTCGCTGTCGTACATCCGCTTGAGCTCCGGTGAGACCTCCAAGGCGCGTTTCAGCGTCATTTTCAGCTCCATCGGCACCTGCTTTGCCACCACATCCACGCTCTGGTAGGGCATACCCATCACGCGGCCCACATCGCGGATGGCGTTGCGGGCGGCCATGGTACCGAAGGTGACGATCTGGGCTACATGGTCTGCGCCGTACTTCCGGTTGACGTAGTCGATGACCTCCTGACGGCGCTCGTAGCAGAAATCGACGTCAAAATCGGGCATACTGACGCGCTCGGGGTTCAGGAATCGCTCGAAGATGAGGTTGTAGCGGATGGGGTCGATGTCGGTGATGCCTACACAGTAAGCCGCGATGCTGCCCGCGCCCGAGCCACGGCCCGGGCCTACCGGAATGCCCTGACTCTTGGCGTAGTTGATATAATCCCAGACAATGAGATAGTAGTTGGTATAGCCCATCGACTTGACCACGCCGATCTCATAGGTCAGGCGGTCCTTATTGGACTGTGGGACGTCCGAGCCGTAGCGGCGCTCGAGGCCGTCCCAGCAGAGCTTCTCGAAGAACTCCTGATTGTCCATCCCGTTCGGGGCTTTGTAATATGGAATTTTGGTGTGTCCAAAGTCGAAGTCAAAATTGCACTGGTCCGCGATTTTCTGGGTGTTGGCGCAGGCTTCCGGCACCATTGCGAACAACTCATACATTTCATCCGTCGTTTTGACGTAGAATTCGTCGGTCTGAAACTCCATCCGGTCAGCGTCCTGAATGGTCTTGCCGGTCTGGATGCAGAGCAGGATGCTCTGCATCTTGGCGTCATCCTTCCGCAGATAGTGGGAGTCGTTGGTGGCCGCCATCGGGATGCCGGTCTCCCGCGCCAGTTTGATGAGCTGAGGCAGGACGATCGTATCCTCTTCGAGGCCGTGGTCCTGCAGTTCGATGTAGTAATTGCCCTTGCCGAACAGCTCCTGATACACAGGCCGTGGCTTTTGCCCTCTCGTAGTCTCCCGCCAGAATGGCTTGCGGGATCTCGCCTGCGAGGCAGGCAGACAGACAGATAAGCCCCTCATGATACTGCTCAAGAAGCTGCTTGTCTACACGAGGCTTGGAATAAAAGCCCTCCACGAAGGCAGCGGACACCATCTTGATGAGGTTCTTATAGCCGGTCTCATTCTTGCAGAGCAGGATAAGATGGTTGTTGCCGTCGATTTTGTTGACTTTATCGAAGCGGGTGCGGGTGGCCACATAGACCTCACAGCCGATGATGGGCTTGATGCCTGCCTTTTTTGCGGCCTTATAGAACTGGACACAGCCGTACATGACGCCGTGGTCCGTGATGGCGATGGCATTCTGGCCACACTCCTTGACGCGGTCCATAAGCTGGTCGATACGGCAGGCACCGTCCAGCAGGCTGTATTCGGTATGGAGGTGGAGATGAACGAAGTCTCTCCCCTGACGGTTCCCCTCGGTTACATCGCTCATGCTCCTGCCTCCTCTGTTTCAGTGTGTTCTTCGAGCCGCTGACGCAGGGCGTCGGCCAGCGCTTCCAGCTTTTTCATCCGGTGAGAAAGGCCCGATTTGCTCATGGGCGGGTCAAAGCATCCGCAGAGCGCCGTCAGCGATAAATCAGGATATTCCAGCCGCTGGGCTGCTGCCTGCCGCAGCGCCTCGGGCAGCATTTTCAGCGCCCCCTGCGCTTCCAGAAAGCGGATGGCTTTGAGCGTCTGGGCGTTGGCACGGGCCGTCTTGCCAGGTTTGCGGTATCGCAGTTTGTGTGGCGGTTGATTTGGTTGCGCATCTGCTTGACAGCCTTCTGAGCGCTGAGCTGGGCCGATGCCTCCGCCGCTCCCATAAAGGAAAGGATGCGCTCCACATTGTCGCAGCTCTTGACATAAACAAGGTTCACGCCGTTGCGGCGGGTGCGGTGAGGTGCAAACTCGTGCTCCGCCAGCAGGGCTTCAAAGTCGCGCGCAAGGTTCGTGCGGCTGGTGAGGAACTCGATGTTATACTCCTTTTGCGGGTCAGTGACCGTGCCGCTGCACAAAAAAGCTGCCCCGATGTACGCGCTGACGCAGGTCTGGCAGCGAATCAGTCCGGGGTCTATCTGCAGGCTCGTCTCGGTGCCGGTGGTACCGAAAAGCTCGTGCATCCGCGCCACCTGCTCCGGTGTGCGGATGCTGAACTCATAGACCACCCCGCTGGGACGCTGCTTCTCGATGATGTCGCCCTGTACGCCGCAGCGCGCAAACAGCTGGGAAGCCACCTGCGTCGTCAGCTCCTGTTCCGTCTGCAGCACCAGCCCGCTGGCGTCGAAGTACTTGGCGAAGCAGGCAATTCCATAGGCGGCAGCGCGGACGCAGCAGTCCTTCTGCAGACTGCGCCGGGCGATCTCCTCCCTTGCCTGGGATGCAAAACTCATGATATGTTTATCCTTTCAACGGACAGAATCGCGGTGCTGGATGCCGGGCTTGTAGCCCAGCTTTTCGCAGTATTCCGCGATCTTCCGCGCAAATGTGATGGAGCGATGCTTGCCGCCGGTGCAGCCCACTGCGATGGTGAGCTGGCTTTTGCCTTCCTTGACGTAGAGCGGAAGAGCATATTCCAGAAACGATTCATAGCGCTTCAAAAGCTCCTGCGCCTCCGGGTGGCTCATGACAAAATCGACGACCTCTTCATCAAGACCCGTTTTATGCTTCAGTTCCGGAACATAAAAAGGGTTGGGCAGACAGCGGACATCCAAAACAAGGTCCGCTTCCGGCGGGATGCCGAACTTGAAGCCGAAGGACATGACCGTCAGTCGCATGGCGCTCTTCGCGCCGCCGTTCTGGTTGAACAGGTCGCAGATGCGCTCTTTGTTCTGAGAAGTCGAGAGCAGGCCGGTATTGATGGTATAATCTGCCCGGTCTTTGAGGGGCTGCAGGATCCCGCGCTCCCTGCGGAAGGCTTCCCGGGTGGAAAGGCCGTCGGAAATGCTCATCGGATGGCGGCGGCGCGTCTCACTGTAGCGGCGCATCAGCACATCGTCCGGGGCATCAAGGAACAAGATCTCATATTCTATCCCCTGCGCGTCCAGCTGAGAAAGAGCCACTTCGATTTCTTCCGGCGTGCGGCAGCCGCGGATGTCCATACAGAGAGCCACCCGCTTGAGCTGGTTGTCACCCGCTTTCGAAAACGCCGTGATGCTGGGCAGCAGTGCCGCCGGGATGTTATCAATGCAGAAAAAGCCGATGTCTTCCAGCGCATTCATGGCGACAGATTTGCCTGCACCGGAAAGGCCGCTGACGATGAGAAGATTCATTTTGCACGCCTCTTTCTTTTATGCTTTCACCACACGAATTTCTTTTTCGAGTCATAGCCGGTCTTTTCTTTCACGATGCACGCACCTCATCGCACAGAGCCAGCACATCTGCACAGGTCGCTCCACCCAGATTGACCACAAAGCCGCAGTGCTTGTCACTGACGGCTGCGCCGCCATGGCGGTAGCCCCGCAGACCGCACTGGTCGATGAGGGCCGCCGCGAATGCGCCCACCGGCCGCTTGAAGGTGCTGCCGGCACTGGGCTTGTCGAGAGGCTGTTTGTCTTTGCGGCGGGCCATCAGGTCGTTCATCCTGGAGCGGATGTCGCGGCATTGCCTCTTGCGAGGTGGAACTTTGCCGAGAGGATGCAGCCGCCGTTTTCTTCAAAAATGCTGTGGCGGTAGCTGAGGTCGAGCTGTTCTGCCGGTACCTCAACGCTCTCCCCTTCTGCGGTCAGATACCGCACGGAGACCAGCACGCCCTTCATCTCGCCGCCGTAAGCTCCGGCGTTCATGTAGACAGCACCGCCCACCGTACCCGGGATGCCGTAGGCAAACTCAAGACCGGTGAGGCTGTTTTCCAGCGCCGTCATGCAGAGCGACGAGAGCATCTTGTCCGCACCGACAACGACAGCATCGTAAGTCAGGGCCGGGTCTTTGCCCGGGAAACAGATGTTTTCAAGAATGCCGATCGCGCTCTTCATGGCCGATACATTGATGACAGCTCCCCGGTAGCCCGCATCCTCAAACAGGATGTTGCTGCCGTTGCCCAGCAGATAATACTTGACATTCGCTTCCTTCGCCAGCTTGATGGCGGCGCAGAGCTGCGCCTCATTTTCCGGCAGGATAAAGACATCTGCCGGGCCGCCGATGCGGAAAGTGCAGTGCGCGCTGAGCGGCTCATTTTCTTTGTATGCAATGCCCGCAGCGGACAAAGCCTGTTTCAATCGTTCCATTCGTTCTCCCTCTATCGGTAGAAAATCAGTCCATCGTGTCGTTCAGGCCCAGACGGATGAGCAGCTCCTTGGCGGCGTTATAGCCCATCTTCTTCTGGCGGTTATTGATAGCCGCCGTTTCCAGCACGACTGCGAGGTTGCGTCCGGGCGAAACGGGGATGATGGTGCTGGGGATGTTGACGCCCAGAATGTCATAATACTCGCTTTCCAAGCCGGTGCGCTGATAGTTTTTGGTGGGGTCCCATGCTTCCAGCTGGACGACGAGATCGAGGCTTTCACTCACCTTGACCGCGCCCACGCCGAACACGCGGGCCACGTTGACGATGCCGATGCCGCCGCAGCTCAATGAAGTGGCGGATATTTTCCGGCGGCAGTCCCCATGATCTGACGGTTGGAGACCTTGCGCAGCTCCAC
>ENA-OQLB01000156-OQLB01000156.1-human-gut-metagenome-genome-assembly--contig:-NODE-156-length-40036-cov-2.381794_pt1 | contig 40036 bp, 52 predicted proteins | sample MGYA00242656_ERZ504813 | MGnify/ENA primary metagenome ERZ504813 (study PRJEB26092, sample SAMD00036388) | human gut metagenome | host: Homo sapiens | study: EMG produced TPA metagenomics assembly of... | reverse complement strand
TATCAGTGATTCACGTACCGATTTGTCCAGACCTGACATTTCTGCGATTCCGCCGGCATTATCGCGATCGGACCATATGCATCCACCGCAACTGTAATTCCAGTTGTAGAAAGCATTCCCACTGCTGCCAGAGCAATTCCGTACAATCCGTCTACCTGATATGCTACAAAAATACCGATGCAGATCAGGATCAGCGGGATTGCTGTTGACTGCATTCCGACTGCGATTCCACTGATGATCGTGGTTGCCGGTCCTGTCTCAGACTGCTCTCCGATCTTCTTCACCGGATTGTAATCTGCTGATGTATAGCATTCTGTAATCAGACCAATGAGAACACCTACGATCAGACCTGCGATTACGGCGATCGCTCCGTCAAAGTTTCCAAATAAAACCTTACTCAGTACAAGAGACACGATCACAACCAGAAGTGCCGCAATATTGCTTCCCATCTTCAGGGCTTTCTGCGGACTTACTTTCTCATCCCCCTTTACAAAGAATGTACCGATAATGGATGCTACAAGTCCACATCCCGCGATCGCAAGCGGGAATACAACTCCGGAAATTGCAGAAACCGCAACACCAAGTGTCAGTGCAGAAACGAGAGATCCTACATAAGATTCAAATAAGTCGGCTCCCATTCCTGCAACATCTCCTACATTATCCCCTACGTTGTCTGCGATTACTGCAGGGTTACGCGGATCATCCTCAGGGATTCCGGCTTCTACTTTTCCAACCAGATCAGCCCTACGTCTGCAGCTTTTGTATAGATACCACCGCCAACACGCGCAAACAGCGCAATTGAAGATGCTCCCAAACTGAATCCGGACAGCACGTCTACATCTTTCGTCAGAATATATACAACGCTGACTCCAAGCGCTCCCAGACCTGCTACACACATTCCCATAACGGCTCCGCCTGAAAATGCGATGGAAAGCGCCTTATTCATTCCACTTTCTCTGGCAGCATTCGCTGTTCTTACATTCGCCTTTGTTGCAACATTCATGCCAAAGTAACCTGCCAGTGTAGAAAACAAAGCTCCCACAACAAAACAGATTGCTGTTACCCAGTTACCGATCCCGAATCCGATCAGTAAAAACAATACGATCACAAATACGATCAGAATCTTGTATTCTGCAGTAAGGAATGCGCGTGCACCCTCACTGATCGCAGATGCGATCTCTTTCATTTTCTCTGTTCCTTCTTCCTGCTTCGCAACTTTTACAGCCAGATATCCGGCAAATAGTAACGCGAGAACCGATACGACAGGAACTACGTACATTAAATTTTCCATTTTCTCCTCCTCAATTCTCAATTTTGGGATTTTCTGTGTCATCTGTACCTCCATCTTATACAGATGACACTGCTTCTATAGTTTACCAAACAAATGAATAATTTTCAACATAGAAATTCATTTTATATTCATTCCTCTTATTTTTCTTTTTAGCTGTTTTGTTTATTTTTCCATCTAAAATTGATATTTAAAATCCATTATCCTTTTTATATGTCTATTTTTTGTTTATTTTGTATATTTGTTATTTATTTCTCAATCTTTTTCTTTACAGTATTATCTCATTTTTGCAAGTTAATTTTTTCTTTCTTTCATTTTTTGTTTTTATTACACAGTATGGATTTTTTCCTTTTATTATGGTAATCTGGTTGCAGAGAGGTGTTATATGTATGAAGACATTTTTTAAAAATCTGACCTTTACTTTCCTTTGCCTTGGTATCTCCACGATACTGGCATTTTTCTTTTTTAACCTAGGACAAAAAAATTCTGTCAACACTGCCCTGATTTATATTCTGGCTCTGATCCTGATCGCTCAGAATACGACCAGTTACTGGTATGGTGCTGCCGCCTCCGTTTTTTGTGTCATCGCAGCAAACTATTTTTTTACATATCCCTATTTCAAACTAAACTTCATACTGGACGGATATCCGGTCACATTTATCGGCATGCTGGCTATTTCTCTTATCACCAGCGCGACCGCCAGTATGCTCAAAAAACAAAAAGCCATTGCCTCCGAACGGGAACGAAAGCTTGCAGAAGCAGAGCGCGAGAAAATTCATGCCAATCTTCTGCGCGCCGTATCACATGATCTGCGTACCCCTCTGACGAGCATAATCGGCTCTTCTGCCTCTTATCTGGACGATGCCAGAATATGTCCGAGCAAGAACGTATGGAGCTGATTTCGAATATTAACGAGGATGCACAGTGGCTGCTGAATATGGTGGAAAACCTGCTCTCTGTAACGAAGATTCAAAATGAATCCAGCAAAGTCAAAAAGTCGCAGGAAATTGTGGAAGAAGTCGTCTCCGAATCAATTGTCCGACTTCAGAAACGCCTTCCTAAAATCCAGATCCGGGTTTCTATGCCGGAAGATTTTCTGATGATCCCAATGGATGCTACTTTGATCGAACAGGTGCTGATCAACTTGATGGAAAATGCCTATGTCCATTCCTCGAGCTCTGATCCCATCGACCTTTTGATCACCGATCAGCCGGACTGTGTCACATTTGCAGTCCGGGACTATGGAATCGGACTGGATCCCGACCAGATTCCTTTTATTTTTGACGGACAGTACAGCTCTGATACCGCTGACGGACACAAAGGAATCGGCATCGGACTGTCTATCTGCCGGACGATCATTCATGCTCACGACGGCGTGATCCACGCTGCCAATCTGGATAAAGGAGCCGAATTCTCCTTTACCCTTCCAAAAGAAAAGGAGAACGCAAACTATGCCTAAATTCACTGTATTGATTATAGAAGACGAAAAAAATATTCAGACCTTTGTAGGAAAGATCCTGAAAAAACAGGATTACCGTGTACTGTATGCGGACTGCGGGAAAGAAGGACTGAATCTGATCCATTCCCAATGTCCAGACGTAATTATTTTAGACCTTGGTCTGCCTGATATGAATGGAAATGATATTATCCAGGAAGTCCGGACCTGGACCAGTACCCCGATCATTGTCATCTCCGCACGAAGTGCCGAAAGGAAAAGGTTCTCGCATTGGATCAGGGAGCGGATGATTACATTACCAAGCCATTCGGAACCTCAGAACTGCTTGCCCGCATCCGTACCTCCTTAAGACACAGCAACCGCTTATATACTACAGATTCTCTTTATATCCGGCCCTATCGCTACGAAGATCTGGTATTGGATTTTTCCAAACGGGAACTGACCTTAGACAAACAGCCGGTTCATCTGACCCCTATTGAATACAAAATTGTATCCTATCTGGCACAGAATTCCGGAAAAGTCATGACATACGCCGCCATCATTTCCAATGTCTGGGGACCATACGCAGACGACGACAATAAAATCCTGCGCGTCAATATGGCAAATATCCGAAGAAAGCTGGAAAAAGACCCTGCACAGCCTAAATATATCTTTACAGAAGTAGGCGTTGGATACCGAATGCAGGAGGATTCATCAGAAAACGATTAGCAGTAATCTCTTATGCTAAGATTGCGCTAAAAAGGCCTCAAATCTCTTTTCTTTTTATGCCTTTGTCACTAAAATAGAATCTGGTCCGATACAAGGGCAATTTCATTCAAAGGAGTGACAGTAATGGGCAATAATATCGTAATGATACTTTTGATGATCATCGGTGGTTCTGCAGGAATTTTTTCCACACTGTTCATTTTGATCAGTCTGCCGGTAACCATTATCCAAAAATTTATCCGCAAAGCACGTTACGGATATAAATTAACCGATTAACTAATTTTATTAAACCTCTTACCTTATAAAAACAACGACCGTAAAATTCCCGAGAATCTTACAGTCGTTGTTTTTCGCTTTATTCTACTGCTATTTTTTTACCCGTCCAAGTGCTTTCTGTACTGCCGGAATGGAGATGATCACGATTGTAATCAGTCCTTCTGCCAGAAGGAAACTGTAGTTATATGCGATCGGATATACGGCTGCAAGTGATTTCGGGAAATTGTCCGGCATGTAGTCCATCCAGTACAAATATCCTCCCAGCGCATGAAACGCTCCCCTGGCGAGAACAGCTACGATATAGCCTTTGAGCAGTCCATTCTTTTGCTTTGCAAAGAAACCTGCCACACCAAGTGCTGCGAAAGCCAATACATAATCACAACATACCTGGAACAGAGAAAGTACGTATGGCTCCTGTAAAAACTGGAGCATTCCATATGTAAATCCAACCAGAATTCCTGTTCTTACTCCATACCAGTTTGCTACCAGCACGATAAAGAGCATGCTGCACAGTGTCACACTGCCGCCCCATGGCAGAGAGAAAATCTTGATATAGGAAGTAATAAAAGCAAGTGCCATTGCCATGCACAGCACGCAAGCTGTTTCGCGGACATTTTTATTTTTTCTGAATTTGCCGGCAAAAACAATGCAATACCAAATACAACGATTCCCAGCACAATACAAATTGCATATCCTGCAGTCGTCAGACCGCCTTCTGCATTTACCATAAAGTTCAACATAAAAAACTCCTCCTTGTTTTCGTGATTGAAAACAAGGAGGAGTTCCTTGTATAAACGAGATTACAGTTCCTACGTTGGCATTATCCAAATCAGGTTATAGGTCGAAGTTCACAACTTCCTCTCAGCCTGTCACACAAGCTCCCCTTGTTATCAATCGTATTTTATTTTATTCTTCGTCCAGAACTACTTCTTCCAGATCTGCTGATTCTGCTGTCTCCACTGCTTCTGTTTCCACTGCATCGCTTTCATCCAGTTCTTCAGCCTCTTCTTCTGCTTCCAGTTCTGTGTTTAACTGAACATCACGGTACTTCTTCATACCTGTACCTGCAGGAATATGTTTACCGATGATGACGTTCTCTTTCAGACCGATCAGGTGGTCCACCTTACCTTTGATCGCAGCTTCTGTCAGGACTTTTGTTGTCTCCTGGAAGGATGCTGCAGACAGGAAGGATTCTGTAGCCAGAGATGCTTTTGTGATACCAAGCATGATCTGTTCACCTGTTGCAGGCTCTTTTCCTTCTGCTTCCATCTGCTCGTTCACTTCGTTGAACTCCAGAACATCTACCATAGTTCCAGGCAGGAATTCGGTATCTCCTCTTTCCTCGATACGAATCTTCTTCAGCATCTGGCGTACAATAACCTCGATATGCTTGTCATTGATTTCTACACCCTGCAAACGGTAAACTCGCTGTACTTCCTGGATCATGTAATCCTGTACGGCACGAAGTCCTTTGATCTTCAGGATATCGTGAGGATTTACACTACCTTCTGTCAGCTCATCTCCGGCCTCCAGATATACACCATCCTGAATCTTGATACGGGAACCGTATGGGATCAGGTATGCTTTGGATTCTCCTGTCTGATCATTTGTTACAATGATCTCACGCTTTTTCTTTGTATCGCTGATTGTTGCCGTACCGGCAAACTCTGTGATAATCGCAAGTCCTTTCGGCTTTCTTGCCTCAAAAAGCTCTTCGACACGAGGAAGACCCTGTGTGATATCGTCACCGGCAACTCCACCCGTATGGAATGTACGCATGGTCAGCTGTGTACCAGGTTCACCGATGGACTGAGCAGCAATGATACCGACTGCTTCACCAACCTGAACGGCTTCCCCTGTTGCCATGTTTGCACCGTAACATTTTGCACAAACACCATTCTTACATTTACATGTAAGGATTGTACGGATCTTCACTGTATCCAGTGGTTCACCGTTTTCGTCAACCGCTTTCTTCATGACTCTTTCTGCACGCTTCGGTGTGATCATGTGATTTGCTTTGACGATGATATTTCCATCCTTGTCTTTCAGATCTTCACAAGAGAATCTTCCTGTGATACGCTCCTGCAGACTTCGATTTCTTCATTTCCGTCCATGAATGCTTTTACATACATTCCCGGAATCTCTTTTCCTTCTGCCGCACAGTCACTGTCGTGAATGATAAGCTCCTGAGAAACATCAACCAGACGTCTTGTCAGGTATCCTGAATCGGCTGTACGAAGCGCGGTATCGGACATTCCCTTACGAGCTCCATGCGCAGACATAAAGTATTCCAGTACGTCCAGACCCTCACGGAAGTTGGACTTGATCGGCAGCTCGATCGTACGACCTGCTGTATCCGCCATCAAACCACGCATACCTGCAAGCTGTTTGATCTGCTTGTCAGAACCACGGGCTCCGGAATCTGCCATCATGAAGATGTTATTGTATTTATCCAGCCCGGAAAGCAGAGCTTCTGTCAATTTGTCATCGGTTGCTTTCCATGTCTCAACAACTTCTTTGTAACGTTCTTCTTCTGTGATCAGACCACGTTTGTAGTTCTTTGTGATCTTGTCTACAGTATCCTGTGCAGTCTGGATCATCTCCGGTTTCTGCGGCGGTACTGTCATATCAGAAATCGATACGGTCATCGCTGCTCTTGTAGAGAACTTGTAACCAATCGCTTTTACATCATCCAGAACTTCTGCTGTCTGAGTTGCTCCGTGTGTATTGATTACTTTTTCCAGGATCTGTTTGAGCTGTTTCTTTCCTACGTGGAAATCTACTTCCAGAAGCAGTTCGTTTCCATCTACTTCACGGTCTACGAATCCAAGATCCTGCGGAATAATCTCATTGAACAACATTCTTCCAAGTGTTCCATCGATCGTGCCTGTCTTCACCGTTCCGTCCGGCATCTCTCTGGAAACACGGACTTTGATTCTGGAATGCAGTGTCACATATCCATTTTCATATGCCAGGAGTGCTTCGTTTAAGTTCTTAAAGAACATACCCTCACCTGTTGCTCCCGGTCTTTCCTGTGTCAGATAGTAAATACCAAGTACCATATCCTGAGAAGGAACGGCTACCGGTCCACCATCGGACGGTTTCAGCAGGTTGTTCGGTGAAAGAAGCAGGAAACGGCATTCTGCCTGTGCTTCTACTGACAGCGGTACATGGACAGCCATCTGGTCACCATCGAAATCGGCGTTGTAAGCTGTACATACCAATGGATGCAGCTTGATCGCCTTACCTTCTACAAGGATTGGCTCAAACGCCTGAATACCAAGTCTGTGCAGTGTGGGGGCACGGTTCAACATAACCGGATGCTCTTTGATCACTTCTTCGAGCACATCCCAAACCTCCGGCTGGAGTCTCTCTACCATTTTCTTGGCATTCTTAATATTATGAGCAGTTCCGTTTGCCACCAGTTCTTTCATAACAAACGGTTTGAATAATTCAATCGCCATCTCTTTCGGCAGACCGCACTGATAGATCTTCAATTCCGGTCCTACGACGATAACGGAACGTCCGGAATAGTCAACACGTTTTCCGAGCAGGTTCTGACGGAACGTCCGGACTTACCTTTTAACATGTCTGACAGAGATTTCAGAGCTCTGTTTCCAGGACCTGTAACAGGACGACCGCGGCGGCCGTTGTCGATCAGAGCATCAACTGCTTCCTGAAGCATACGTTTCTCGTTGCGTACGATAATATCCGGCGCTCCCAGTTCAAGCAGTCTTCTCAGACGGTTATTACGGTTGATAATTCTTCTGTACAAATCATTTAAGTCAGATGTTGCAAAACGTCCACCATCCAGCTGTACCATCGGACGCAGATCCGGCGGAATGACCGGGATCGCGGAAAGAATCATCCACTCTGGTTTGTTTCCGGATTCACGGAATGCTTCTACAACCTCCAGACGTTTTACGATTCTTGCTCTCTTCTGACCTGTGGCATTGACAAGTCCTGCCTGCAGTTCTGCATATTCTTTTTCCAGATCAATGGATTGCAGCAATTCCTGAATTGCCTCAGCTCCCATACCTACGCGGAATGCTTTGCTTCCCCATTTTTCTTTTTCTTCCTGATACTCTGCCTCTGACAGGATCTGTTTGTACTGAGGTCTGTCTCCCCTTTGTCCAGTACGATATAAGATGCAAAGTAAAGAACTCTCTCCAGTGTTCTTGGGGAGATGTCCAGGATCAGTCCCATACGGCTTGGGATTCCCTTGAAATACCAGATATGGGATACCGGAGCCGCAAGGGCGATATGGCCCATGCGCTCACGGCGTACAGATGCTTTTGTTACTTCCACTCCACATCTGTCACAAACAACACCTTTGTAACGGATTTTTTTGTATTTTCCACAGTGACATTCCCAGTCCTTGCTTGGTCCGAAAATTCGCTCGCAGAAAAGACCGTCTTTTTCTGGTTTTAACGTTCTATAGTTAATGGTCTCCGGTTTTGTAACCTCGCCTCTTGACCATTCCATGATCTTTTCCGGTGAAGCCAGTCCGATTTTGATCGCATCAAAAGTTAACGGCTGATATTGTTGTTCATTATTGCTTGCTGGCATATAAACGGCTCCTCCTATTCTTCATCATCCATGAATTCATCAAATTCCAATTCCATATCAGGAGCGAAATCCTCTTCCTCCTGTGGTTCTACGTTCTCCAGTTCTTTCCCGACGAATTCCTGCTCTGTGAATCCATGTGCTCCGAAAGATTCTTTTTCATCGCGGTATTTCTTTCCTTCGATGATCGAGCGCAGGTCTGTCTCGCCGTAATCTACAGTCTCCATGATTTCCACTTCTGTGTTGTCATCACGAAGTACACGCACATCCAGGGCAAGGGACTGAAGCTCTTTGAGCAGTACCTTGAAGGACTCAGGAATACCTGGTTCCGGAATGTTCTCTCCTTTGATGATTGCTTCGTATGTCTTGACACGTCCCACAACATCATCGGATTTGACTGTCAGGATCTCCTGCAGTGTATAAGATGCACCGTAGGCTCTAAAGCCCAAACCTCCATCTCTCCGAAACGCTGTCCACCGAACTGAGCTTTACCACCCAGCGGCTGCTGTGTTACCAGTGAGTAAGGACCGGTTGAACGTGCATGGATCTTATCATCAACCAGGTGATGCAGTTTCAGATAATGCATGTGTCCGATTGTTACCGGGCTGTCGAAATATTCTCCGGTACGACCGTCTCTCAGTCTTACTTTACCGTCTCTTGAAAGCGGAACGCCTTTCCACAGTGCTCTGTGGTCTCTGTTCTCATACAGATAATCCATAACTTCCGGAAGAAGTTCTTCTTTATGTCTTGCTTCAAATTCTTCCAGGACAGGTTAACATAATCGTTCGCCAGATCCAGGGTATCCATAATATCAACCTCGTTTGCACCATCGAATACTGGTGTTGCAATGTTGAATCCAAGTGCTTTGGCAGCCAGAGAAAGGTGGATCTCCAGTACCTGTCCGATATTCATACGTGACGGTACACCCAGTGGGTTCAGCACGATGTCAAGCGGACGTCCGTTCGGAAGGAACGGCATATCTTCTACAGGAAGTACACGGGAAACAACACCCTTGTTACCATGACGTCCGGCCATCTTATCACCTACAGAGATCTTTCTCTTCTGTGCGATGTAGATACGGACTGCCTGATTAACTCCCGGTGAAAGTTCATCCCCATTTTCTCTTGTAAATACTTTTGCATCTACAACGATACCGTATTCACCATGAGGTACTTTCAGAGAAGTATCTCTTACTTCACGAGCTTTTTCTCCAAAAATTGCACGAAGAAGTCTTTCCTCTGCTGTCAGTTCTGTCTCTCCCTTCGGAGTAACTTTGCCGACAAGAATATCTCCTGCACGAACCTCAGCACCGATACGGATAATACCTCTCTCATCCAGATCTTTCAGTGCATCATCTCCTACGCCAGGAATATCGCGTGTGATTTCTTCTGGTCCGAGCTTTGTATCACGGGCTTCTGCTTCATATTCTTCGATATGAACAGATGTATAAACATCATTCTGTACAAGACGTTCACTAAGAAGTACAGCATCCTCGTAGTTGTAACCTTCCCAGGTCATAAATCCGATCAACGGGTTCTTACCAAGAGCCATCTCACCATTGGAGGTAGAAGGTCCGTCTGCGATTACCTGTCCCTTTTCAACTCTTTCACCTTTAACAACGATCGGTCTCTGGTTATAGCAGTTGCTCTGGTTGCTTCGCAGGAATTTGGTCAGCTTATAAGTCTTTTTTGTCTTGTCATCCTGTTTAATTGTGATTTCAGTAGATGTTGATCTTTCAACAATACCACCTTCTTCTGCAACGACACATACACCTGAGTCGACAGCAGATTTTACTTCCATACCTGTTCCGACTACCGGAGCTTCTGTAGTAAGAAGCGGTACGGCCTGACGCTGCATGTTGGACCCCATCAGCGCACGGTTCGCATCATCGTTCTGCAGGAACGGAATCAGTGCTGTAGCAACAGAGAATACCATCTTCGGAGATACGTCCATGTAATCAAACATTCTTTTCTCGTATTCCTGAGTCTCATCACGGTAACGACCAGATACATTCTTATGAATGAAATGTCCTTCCTCATCCAGAGCTCATTCGCCTGTGCTACATGATAATTATCTTCTTCATCCGCAGTCATATACACTACCTCTTCGGTTACAACCGGATTCTGCGGATCTGTTTTATCAATCTTACGGTACGGTGCTTCTATAAATCCGTACTCATTGATTCTTGCATAACATGCGAGAGAGTTGATCAGACCGATGTTCGGTCCTTCAGTGTCTCGATCGGACACATTCTTCCGTAATGTGAGTAGTGAACGTCACGAACCTCGAATCCGGCACGGTCACGGGAAAGTCCACCAGGACCAAGTGCGGAAAGACGTCTCTTGTGAGTCAGCTCACCAAGCGGGTTATTCTGATCCATGAACTGTGACAGCTGTGATGATCCGAAGAACTCTTTAACAGCAGCAGTTACAGGCTTGATATTGATCAGTGACTGCGGAGAAATGCCCTCCAGATCCTGTGTTGTCATTCTCTCACGAACAACTCTTTCCAGTCTTGAAAGACCGATTCTGTACTGATTCTGGAGAAGTTCTCCAACCGCACGGATACGTCTGTTACCCAAGTGGTCAATATCATCATCTTTACCGATTCCATATTCAAGATGCATATTGTATTGATAGACGCCATAATGTCTTCTTTTGTAATATGCTTCGGAATCAGTTCATGAATATTCTTATGAATTGCTTCTTTCAGCTCATCGATATCTCCGGCTGTCTCTTCCAGGAGTTCAGCAAGTACCGGATAGTATACCAGTTCAGTTACGCCAACTTCTTCCGGATCGATTCCACATACAGCTTTGAGATCTACCATCATATTAGAAAGTACTTTGATATTACGGTCACTTTCTTCTCTTGCGATCCACACATATGGAACAGCTGCATTCTGGATGGCATCTGCAAGTTCTCTGTCAACGACAGCTCCTGCTTCTGCAATCACTTCACCTGTCATCGGGCTTACTACGTCTTCAGCCAGCGTATGTCCTGTGATACGGTTCTTGAGCATAAGCTTCTTATTAAATTTATAACGTCCAACCTTTGCAAGGTCATAACGTCTCGGGTCAAAGAACATGCTGGTGATCAGACTTTCTGCACTGTCTACAGCAAGCGGTTCACCCGGACGGATCTTCTTATATAATTCGAGAAGACCTTCCTGATAGTTCTCTGAAGTATCCTTTGTGAAACTTGCGAGAATCTTTGGCTCTTCACCAAAAAGATCGATAATCTCAGCATTCGTTCCAATACCAAGTGCACGGATCAAGACTGTGATCGGCACCTTACGGGTTCTGTCCACACGGACATAGAAAACGTCATTGGAGTCCGTCTCATATTCAAGCCATGCACCCCTGTTCGGGATAACGGTGCAAGAGTATAATTCTTTACCAAGTTTATCATGCGCAATTCCATAATAAATACCAGGTGAACGCACCAGCTGGCTGACAATAACACGTTCCGCACCATTGATTACAAAGGTACCGGTTCTTGTCATAATCGGTAAATCACCCATAAAGATCTCATGTTCATTGATCTCATCTGTCTCTTTGTTGTGAAGTCTTACCTTCACTTTAAGCGGTGCAGCATAAGTAGCATCGCGTTCTTTACATTCCTCGATGGTGTACTTGGTTTCATCTGTGCACAATGTAAAGTCGACAAATTCCAGGCTCAGATGTCCGCTGTAATCGGTAATCGGAGAAATATCATCAAATACTTCTTTTAATCCTTCATCCAGGAACCATTTGTAAGAGTCGGTCTGAACTTCGATCAAATTAGGCATTTGGAGTACTTCTTTTTGCCGGGAATAGCTCATGCGCATACTTTTTCCGTTTGTGATGGGACGAATTCTGTTTTTCTCCATTTGACGTTTCACTCCTTATATGATAAATTTTCGGGTTATTTCCGCCTTATTCAGGGCGCACTTATGGCATACGTTTCCACAATAGCGCATTTTTTACTTTACCACAGGTTTTTTCCCGATTGTCAAGTCTAACTTTTCAAAGAATTGTATTTTTATTGTATTTTATAATGTAAGTGGCAAAATTTACTTTCGGTCCCTTTGATACCAGATTGCTACGTGCTTTGCACTCTCGCAATCCTCATCATCATTGTATGCATACCGCAGAAAAGTACAAAAAATCAAAAGAGCGTATCACTGCAGGAAATCCTGCGCGATACGCTCTTGTCATTCACAGTGTGATAACCAAAATTACTTAAGGTTAAACTTCTGCTCCTTCAGCTTCAAGTTTTGTTTTGATTTCTTCAGCTTCAGCTTTAGAAACGCCTTCTTTAACTACCTTCGGTGCTCCGTCAACTAATTCTTTAGCTTCTTTAAGTCCAAGTCCTGTGATTTCACGAACAACTTTGATAACTTTAACTTTAGATGCTCCAGCAGAAACAAGTTCTACGTCGAACTCATCTTTTTCTTCTGCTGCTGCTCCACCTTCTGCAGCTGCTGCTACTACAACACCTGCTGCTGCGGATACACCAAATTCTTCTTCACATGCTTTAACTAAGTCATTTAATTCAAGTACAGATAATTCTTTGATAGCTTCAATAAATTCTGCTGTTGTTAATTTTGCCATTTTATTTTCCTCCATTTGATTTTAATGATTGGCTCTTTCGCTCTTACTGTTCCCACACTCGGATGGGATTCCGGTACAGCTTACTCTGCTGCCGGTGCTTCTGCTTCAGCTTCTGCCGGAGCATCACCCTGTTCTGCGATCTGATTAAGAACACGAGCAAGGTTTGTAATAGGTGACTGTAAGCTTCCAAGTAATTTGGACAGCAGTACTTCTCTTGACGGGATCTTAGAAAGTTCCTGAATACCAGCTGCGTCATATACTGAGCCTTCAACTACACCTGCTTTTACTTCAAGAGCTTCTGCTTTCTTAGCGAAATTGCAGATGATTCTTGCCGGTGCTGTTGCATCTTCTTTAGAAATTGCAATAGCGTTCGGTCCTTCCAGATATTCGTCAAGCTGTGCGAAATCTGTTCCTTCAAAAGCTCTCTTCATCATTGTGTTCTTGCAAACTTTGTAGATAACACCTGCTTCTCTCAGCTGTTTACGAAGTTCAGTATCCTGAGCTACTGTAAGTCCACAGTAGTTAACGATAACTGCTGACTGAGCATCTGTGAGATCTTCAACGATTGCCTGTACGATAGGTTGTTTTAATTCAACTTTTGCCACGAATGGTGCACCTCCTTGTAGTATTTTCAACTGCCAGAAAGTCTCGGTCCCAGCGGGGACTTTCATATCACGCAATCATGCGCTAAAAAACCTCCGCGCCAAAGCACAGAGGTTTACAAATTCAAATCTAATGAATCTTGTCTTCCTCGGTAGGCGTTTTGACCCTTATGCCTTACGGCACCTACTGTCTTCGGCAGTTACTTCGTAAATATAGCATACGTTTACCAGAAAGTCAAGTGTATTTTTTCATTTTTTCAATTTTTTCAATTTCATCCAGTTTCTTCTATTATAAGTCCAAACCATCCAGAACTTCCTTCAATTCTTTTGCAGATGAAAGCAATTTTTCTTTTTCTTCATCGCTCAGTGGAATCTCAAGAACTTTTTCTGCACCTTTCTGCGAAACTATGGTCGGAACACTGATACAGAGTCCTTCCAGTCCGTATTCTCCCTCCATCAGACTCGTGACAGGAAGAACCGCATTTTCATTCATAACAATGCTTTCTGCAATTCTCGCAACCGCCATTGCCACACCATAATAGGTTGCACCCTTTTTCTGGATAATATCATAAGCACTGTCCCGCACGGTCTTATAAATTCTTTCCATAGATTCCTGATGCTGATAATGTCCGCGAAGTTCACAGAAATCATTGATTGGAATTCCCGCTACATTTGCCCCGCTCCATACAGCAAGCTCACTGTCTCCATGCTCTCCGATGATATTGGCATGTACGCTCCGGCTCGCAACCTGAAGATGTTCACTTAACAGATAGCGGAATCTTGCAGTATCCAGAACGGTTCCGCTTCCGAATACTCTTTCCTTCGGATATCCGGAAATCTTAAGTGCCGCATAAGTCAGAATATCCACTGGATTTGCTACAACAAGCAGGATTCCTTCAAATCCGCGTTTTGTGATTTCCGGAATAATCGATTTGAAAATTGCTACATTTTTGTGTACCAGATCCAGTCTTGTCTCTCCCGGTTTTTGATTTGCCCCAGCTGTAATGATGATTAGTGAACAATCACTGATATCATCATAAGATCCCGCATATATTTTCATCGGGTGCGCATATGGTCTACCGTGGCTTATGTCCATTGCCTCCCCTTCTGCTTTTTCTTTATTCGCATCGATCAGTACCAGTTCGGAAAAGATCCCTTTCTGAAGTAAGCTGAACGCAGAGGACGCTCCTACAAACCCACATCCGATAATTGCTGCCTTTTGAATATTAACCATGACAAAGTGCCTCCTTTTAATTGCTTGATATTTTTTTCACAGGCATAGGTTATCATTATTTTCCCCGATTTTCAATGTTTTCATGCATTGTTCGTCAAAAAATGCACAATGTATACAGAATACTGTTTGTTAGATTTCATGCTGCACAAAAAGACACCGTACCGGATCACTCCGCATACGGTGTCTCTATTATTTACATTTATTCAATACTGATTAAGCAAGCTTCATTGGGTTGATTTTTACACCAGGTCCCATTGTAGAAGTAAGTGTCACACTCTTAAGATACTGACCCTTTACTGCTGCCGGTTTAGCTTTGTTAATCGCATCGATAAGCGTCTGGAAGTTGTCAGCAAGCTGTTCTTCAGTGAAAGAAGCTTTTCCTACCGGTACATGGATGATATTTGTCTTGTCCAATCTGTACTCAATCTTACCAGCTTTGATTTCGTTGATAGCTTTTGTAACGTCCATTGTTACTGTACCAGCCTTCGGGTTTGGCATTAAACCTTTTGGTCCAAGTACACGTCCGAGACGTCCAACAACACCCATCATATCCGGTGTAGCTACAACTACATCGAATTCGAACCAGTTTTCATTCTGGATCTTCGGAATGAGTTCATCTCCGCCTACGTAATCTGCTCCAGCAGCTTTAGCTTCTTCAGCTTTAGCGTCCTTAGCAAATACAAGGATACGAACCTTTTTACCAGTTCCGTGTGGAAGAACTACAGCGCCACGGATCTGCTGATCTGCATGACGTCCGTCACATCCTGTTCTGATATGAGCTTCGATTGTTTCGTCAAATTTAGCTGTCGCGCTCTTCTTAACAAGTGCGATTGCTTCATCTCTATCATAGAGAGTTGCTCTGTCGATTAACTTTGCAGCTTCTACGTATTTCTTTCCTCTTTTCATTCTAAATACCTCCTAGTGGTGATTACGGGAATTCCTCCCACGTATTTTTTCAGTTTCCTTACATTCTGCTTATGCAGTCTGAATTAGTCCTCTACTACAGTTACACCCATGCTGCGGCATGTTCCTTCGATCATGCTCATAGCTGATTCTACGGATGCAGCGTTCAGGTCTGGCATCTTGAGTTCTGCGATTTCCTTTACCTGAGCTTTTGTAATCTTAGCAACTTTTGTCTTGTTCGGAACACCTGAACCAGATTTAAGGTTGCAGGCTTTCTTAATAAGAACTGCTGCCGGAGGAGTCTTTGTAACGAAGCTGAAACTTCTGTCACTGTAAACTGTAATTACTACAGGAATGATCAGATCTCCCTGATCAGCTGTCTTTGCGTTGAACTGTTTTGTAAATTCAACGATATTTACACCGTGCTGTCCAAGAGCAGGACCAACCGGTGGAGCCGGAGTAGCCTTTCCAGCTGGAATCTGTAATTTGATATAACCTGAAACTTTTTTTGCCATTTTAAAGTACCTCCTTGTGGTATTTGCGGGGATTTCCCTCCCACGTGTTCATTATGCACTGCGCATAAAGTTACATTTTTTTGACTTCTGCGAAACTGATTTCTACCGGCGTTTCGCGGCCGAATAAATCAACATTGATCGTCAGGCTCTGCTTAGCCATATTGATAGTCTGAATCATGCCGACTGTTCCTTCCCAGGCTCCGCCTGTTACTGTCACAGTATCTCCTTCTTCAAAATCTACCACGATGTCTTCTTTCTGGATACCAAGTGGTGCCATCTCTTCATCTGTAAGCGGAACCGGTTTGGATCCAGGACCTACAAATCCTGTAACACCTCTTGTGTTTCGTACCACATACCAGGTATCATCGTTCATGATCATGTGGATCAGAACATATCCCGGAAACATCTTTTTCTGAGACGCTTTCTGTACGCCGTTCTTCAATTCGACAACTTCCTGCATCGGAACACGGACCTCAAGGATCTCATCTTCCAGATGACGGTTCTCGATCGTTTTGTCAATGTTGGCTTTTACCTTGTTTTCATACCCCGAATAGGTATGCACAACATACCATTTTGCTTCTGCCATAAACTCACCTTTCCTGCATTACCATTTATCAGTATCTTATCTAACTAATAAATCTACCCCGAATTTTACCAGGATATCACAGATCGTGATAATCGCTCCTAAGATAACGGAAACAACTACGACCGCAGCTGTCTGTTTGGTAAGTGTGGTTTTGTCTGGCCAGATAATCTTATTAAACTCAGCTTTCAGACCTTTGAAGAAAGGAGTTTTCTTCTCTTTTGTCTTCGCTTTGTCTTTAGATTCGCCCATAACATTCACTTCCCTTCAACGACTATTTCGTCTCTTTGTGTAATGTGTGTGATTTGCAGAATCTACAGTATTTCTTTGTTTCCATGCGTTCCGGATGAGACTTCTTATCCTTTGTCATGTTGTAGTTACGATGCTTGCATTCTGTACATTCCAGTGTAATTCTTGTACGCACAACTTCCACCTCGCTTTTTATGTTCTAATTTTTAGTTGCATGACAGCTTGCGAGGCTGTCGTGAAAGCTTCACGCCTGAAACTTTCTTTGTTAAAAATAGGCATAAAAAAAAAAGACCTATACTTCCATTCGCTAGGTTAGTGTACCATACCGAAAGTATAAAGTCAAGAAATTAAATAATTTTTTACGAAAGCCTTCGGACTGTCCAGGTGCATCCGGAATCTGCTCTCATCCAGCATATTCCCGGCACACAGGCTAAAATTTCAGCCGCAGAATGAAATCCGCGGCTGAAACTTTTTATTTATCTGTCACTTTTTCCAATGTGATATTCTACCTTCATACCACGCATGATAGTTCTTGATGCAATATCTACAAAGTTAAATCCAAATGCAATTGCAACGCAGGTTGCAAAAAGTGTGATCGTCTGTTCCAGAAGCATATGCATATTCCCACTTACGCATGCGTACATTACATAGTACAGATTCGGTCCAGGAATCAGCGGGAATACAGACGCTGTCAGGAAAATTGTTGATGGAGCTTTATTTATCCGCGACATAATAAATGCATAGAATGCAACGAATGTCGCCGCAATTGTAGTTGCAAGGAAGTTACTTGGACGCGCCTCATAAACAAGTGCATAAATCAGCCATGTAAAAAATGCTCCGATTCCACAGTAAACCACCTGCATGCCCGGATCTTAAACCACAGTGCAAATCCCACGCAGGCTGCAGTACAGGAAATTAACTGTACGATCAGATTCGGGGTAAGGATAAATCCTTCCGCCTCTACACCACCAAAAAGAATCATCGGTATCGCCGTACCAAATGCGATTCCGGAAGCACCAAGCATAGAATTCATGATATTGATCGATCCGGAGATAAAGTCTTTCTGAAGCAGATCACGGATTCCGTTCGTCGTACTCAGTCCACTGATCAGGAGCATGACAATTCCGATCATGATACGCTCCTCATGATCCGCAAATCCAAATTTGACAGATAACAGAATGATCATCTCTGCAATAAACGATAAGATCAGGTTATATGCCATCAGGTTCTTCTCACGTTCGGCAAGCCAGTTTCCTGCCGCAACGATCACAATTGATACAATCACCGCAATGATCGCATCCCTTATATCACATCCAAAGAATACCGCAAATCCGGTACCACCTAAAATACCGGCCGCATAATGGGTGTACCACTTCTGTTCCGGTCTTCCCATCACCTCTTCAAACTGTCTTCTCATTTCTTTTGCATCCGGCTTTTCTTTACAGACTTTACGGCACAGATTATTCAGATAATCCAGCTTGTCAAAGTCACATTCCCCTATTTCTACCAGTCGGATCTGTGTAATAATCTGCCCTTCCGGTGTCTCTGCCGTAATCTGGATATTGCTTGGTATAACAAAAATATCATACTTTACAAATCCATAACTTCTGCAAATACGGTACAGACTGTCCTGCAGACGAAAGTTCTCCGCTCCACATCTAATCATAGCTTCCCCAATGTCCAGGATCCCCTGTACAATTCTCTCGTAATCGTATTTCACATTCATTTCCTTTTCCCAAAACCTCATCTCTTTTGTTCTTCTTACAAAGCCAGTTGTTCCGCCCTCCCGAACACTTCAGCCATACGAAGTAATGATATCATGATGTATCAAAAGTCAACTAAATTCGGAGAATTTTTTCTAACCATGCCCATTCAATCTCATTATACCTTTTGTGTTTTGAAGATATTGTACTATGTTTCTGCGATATTCGTCAAGACATCCACCCTCCAATATGATATAGTGTTATTTTGAAAGGAGCTTTTAAGAAATGAAAAAAAACACAAATTGTATGCAGACCATCTACGCTTGTTTTATTGGTTACATCGTTCAGGCTATCGTAAATAATTTTGTTCCTCTTCTTTTTGTCACTTTCCAAAATAATTACCATATTTCACTAGAACGAATTACCTTTTTGATCACACTCAACTTTATCATTCAGCTGTTTGTCGATCTTCTATCCGCATTCTTCATCGACAGGATCGGATACCGCATTTCGATTTTAATTGCGCATATCCTTTCTGCGGCAGGACTGATATTACTCACCGTTCTTCCGGAAGTTTTTTTCCTCCCCTTATACCGGACTTGTAATCGCAGTTATCATTTATGCGATCGGCGGTGGACTTCTCGAAGTACTGATAAGCCCGATCATTGAAGCCTGCCCTACTGATAACAAAGAAAAAGCAATGAGTCTCCTGCATTCCTTTTACTGTTGGGGGCATGTGGGCGTTGTTCTGTTATCAACCGCATTTTTCTGGTTTTTCGGAATATCGCACTGGAAAATCCTCGCACTTATGTGGCTGTCATCCCAATATTTAACACTTTCCTCTTCAGAAGTGCACCAATCTACTCCCTTCATAAAGAAGGTGAACAGGGACTTTCTCTCAGAGAATTGTGCACATCTAAAATCTTCTGGATGTTAATGCTTATGATGACCTGTGCCGGTGCCAGCGAACAGGCAGTCAGCCAATGGGCATCCACTTTTGCCGAGACAAGCCTGCACATTTCCAAAACACTCGGCGATCTTGCCGGTCCTCTTACCTTTGCAGCCTGCATGGGGCTTCCCGGCTGCTTACGGAAATACGGAGACAGGATCCGTCTGGATCTGTTCATGAGAGGAAGCTGCATTCTTTGCATCCTTTCCTATTTATGTATTTCCATCCTTCCATTTCCTGCGCTGAACCTTTTGGGATGTGCGCTTTGCGGATTCTCCGTTGGAATTATGTGGCCGGGACTTTTCAGCACCGCATCCGTCTCTATTCCACGTGGCGGCACAACAATGTTTGCCCTCCTTGCACTTGCCGGAGATCTGGGATGTTCCGGTGGCCCGACGCTTGCAGGTCTGGTATCTTCCTACGCCGGCGGCAGTCTGAAAACCGGAATTTTCGCAGCCATTATTTTTCCGGCCGTCCTGCTCCTTGGTCTAATAAAATCAAAAAATCTGAATAAAAATAACGGGTTCCTCTTTTCATTGAGTTACCCGTTATTTTTCTTTTTAGTTTATCGTTTTTTCAAATCGGTCCTCTTCCGGAGCCGTATCCTGTCCAAACCATTTCTTACTCAGTTTCGTAAGTGTTCCGTCTTCTTTCAATTCTTTTTACACATTCTTTACAGGCAGAATAAAAAGATGAGCACCTTTTACAGCACTCATCTTCCCCACTACTTCAACAATTTTTCTTCCCATTCTTTTTCTTTAAACCCGGTCAGTACAAATCCGTCCCCAACTACAAACGGTCTTTTCACCAACATACCATCTGTCGCCAGCAGCTTTATCTGCTCATCTTCCGTCATCGTCGGAAGCTTGTCTTTCAGCTGCATCTGCTTATAAAGCATCCCACTTGTATTAAAAAACTTTTTCAGCGGGACCCCACTCATCGCATGCCATTCCTTCAGCTCTTCATAGGTTGGATTTTCCTCCACGATTGCCCGTTCCTCAAATGCAATCTCATGCTCCTCCAGCCATTTCAGCGCCTTCTGACAGGTACTGCATTTTCTGTATACCAATACTTTCATCTATCTGATCCACTCCTTTTTTATTCTCCAGAGTCCTGCTTGTACATCCCTTACAAGCTCTGTATTTCCATGTACCAATTCTTCATGATACCGTGTCAGACGTTGCCAGCTTTTCAGGATCTGCTGCTTCTGTAAACGGATAAAAATTACTCAACACCGCATCCATCTCTTTGATCCCATACATCTCCAGCTGCTCCTGGAACTGCTTCTCATCTTTTTCATCTTCCCCAATATATTTGAGACAGAGAATCTTATTCCAGTCATACATATCAAAAAGCAGAACTTCATCCAATGGTACTTCCAGTGTCAGGAAGTTGCCGCCCATCGACTGATCCACATTATAGGCTTCACGGAATGCCCAGTACGGATACTCCGCACCATCCGGCTTCTTCACATATTTCTCCATCTCACGCACAAACCAGGAATAGGCTGTTGTGAAAATCTTTGCACTCTCCTGATATTTTTTCCGCACATACGCCTCTTTGGAATAGCACACGCCATTCCGCTCAATTGCTTCGATTACCGGGTCTGCCTGTGATGCATATAAGGTTATTGTATTACATTTTTCACCCATTCTCTTCGCACCTCCCAGATGTTTCCATAACATCCATCACTTCCGATCTGGATGTCATCATCAAAAGCCTCTTCCAGCTCTCCCGGATCTCCCGTTTGATCTCCGGATAGAACTGCGACATATACGCCTGCGTGTCGCTGACTCCATAGGCTTCCAGAAGCTCTTTGTGCCGCTTTTCATCCGCCTTGTCTGCCGGAATATAGGAATAGTTAAGGATCATTCCCCATTTTGTGAAATTCACTCTGGTAATCAGGGATTCTTCGATCTCCAGTTCCAAGATCACTCTTCCTTTTTCCGGAAGCATCGTTGCATCCTGCCTGAAGGATACCCATACCGGAAATTCCACATCCGCCGGTTTATTCCCGTAGTCCGGTCCGTTCTTGACCAGCCATTCATAAGTATCCAGAACCAGCTCCGAATGTTCTTTGAGATCCTTTATGATATACTCTCGCTTTACCGTATATCGTCCGGTCTCCTGAAGAACTTTCCAGACATTTTCATGCTGTTTTGACCACACTGTAATCTTTGCCATTCCATCACCTCACTAATGGTAAAATATAAGTACTCCAAAGATAACTAACCGGCATCACCATACTTACATTTACTATAACACCGATTGGCATCTTTTGTCCTCTTTTCCCTTTATTCTCTCATTACTTCGTATCAAATCTGGTCACTGCCATGTGGATCAGATATGGAATAAGGATTACCGGAATCGCCAGATACGCCAGCACACTATACGCCTTCTGGATCAGTGTCAGAAGCCCGAACTGTGCGATTCCAAAATCTACAACACAGCAGATAAATGCTGCCACAATTTCCTTTGTACCAATTTTACTTTTTTTACCTGTTTCCGTCTCTTTCTTCACTTTATTAAGACCACTGCAGATTCTTTTCACCATTGCAGCCACCATATTAACTGCCGTAGATACCGCTCCAAGAATGATCAAAACAGAAATCAGCGGCATCATAAATCCTTTTCCAACACCGCACTGCACCTGCGATGATATTCGGAATATACACGATCAGAAGACCTGCGATAATGCAGACAGACAGGACAGAAGCCACCTTACGCACCAGGTCTGTTCCAAATACTGCCACAACGAAGATAAATATGCCGATAATCAACGTACACAGCAGATACGGAAGTCCGGTCAGGGTACTTAAGGTCGCTCCGCCTGTCGCAAATGCAACTGCGGGAGCCACGCACATCACACAAATATACAGTACTTCAAACAAATTGGAAAATACCGGCGCAAACTTCCCGTAAAACGCATTGTTATAAGACCGGTAATCATATACCTCATGCTTTCTCGCAAACCGGAGGCAGTACGCGAAAAATACAGCATTATATCCCATTGCCAGAACCGGCATCAGAAGACACCAGATTCCATAACGCACATAATAACTGTAGATCTGCGCACCCGAGGCAAATCCACCTCCGAAATGTGTTGTAAACCAGACAAACGCTACCCCAAGAATCATAGAGGAAGCTGCGGATTTCTTATTCTTCATGGCTCTGATCCTTTCTGACTCTTTCTTTCAGTTTCTGCATTGCATCTTCCAGCATTTCCCGGGTTACCTTATATGGGTAATGTGCTACATCCGACATTTTCGTAATATGTCCCATACTTTCTTTCCATTCATCCTCTGTAATCTCAATTTCTTTCAAGGACACCGGAAGCCCTATCTCGCGATTCAGCTGATATATTTTCTCAAATTCTTCTTCCTGTCCATCTACAAGAAGTGCCAGAAGCACACCAAATCCAACTACTTCCCCGTGCAGATGCCGCTGCTCGATCACCGGATACTTCGTCAGAGCATAAAAAATTGCATGTGCAAGTCCACTGTTATAATCCGGTGTGAAATCTTTTGTAAGGAAAATGGATGCAATTCCGGTTGTCACAACGATCGCCAGAACCACCTGCTCTACATCGTATGTACACAGTCCCTTTTTATGGTCTGCAAATGCCTTCGGTCCATATTCCAGAAGAGGATTCCTGCACATCAGACTGACTGCTACACCAAGTGAGGTAAAATGTTCCAGTCTTTCATCCTTGATGAGATTGTTGCTTCATAGTATTTTGCATAGGTATCACCAATTCCTGCCCACATATACTGACTCGGTGCTTTTGCTATGATTTCTGTATCGATAAATGCATGCATGACCGGACGCACGAAGAAATTCGGTTTCAGAAATGTACCATCCTCGTTATACATGATCGACACCGATGTACATGCCGAACAGTTGGATGCGATTGTCGGGAAGCTGAACACCGGCTTATCATCTGTAATACACAGACATTTTACCGTATCCAGTGCTTTGCCCCCTCCTACTCCAAATACCATATCTGCTTTCTGATAAACCGACATCCGGCGAAGCTTTTCTACCGTCTGATAGGTACAGTCTTTCCCATAAAGTTCTTTTCCAATAATCTCCAGATTCGTCTGGTCGACCGCCGCTTTGATCTTATCAAAAGCCGCATCAAGTGCCCTTTTTCCGCCGATCACAAGTACCGTTTTTCCATAAGATTCACAGACCGGTCCGATTTTATCGTAAATTCATCTCCGATGGAATAATTCGGGAGATGCACCTCGTAATTTTCTAATTTCATAGTCTTTCTCTTTTCCTGGTTTTATGTCTTTTTCCTAAAAAACAATCATTCAGCCGGAAATCCTGACAGAATATCCTGGTAGCTTCTCTTGCATATTTTCGTATCCAAAAAGCCGGTCCGAATCCTAAAATTCGCACCGACTCTGGTCTCTTTCATTAATTCTGATTAGATATCTAAAAGATCACTGTATACTTTCAGTGCTCCGTCTGTCTCATGGGCAAGTACACGTTTGGCAAGTACTTTCCCAAGCTGAACACCTTCCTGGTCGAAGCTGTTCACATTCCATACAAATCCCTGGAACATAACCTTATTCTCAAAATGTGCAAGAAGTGCACCGAGTGTCTCTGGTGTCAGTTCTTTACCGATGATAATACTTGACGGACGTCCACCTTCAAAATTCTTGTTGCGGTTCTCGTCTGATTTACCGCATGCAAATGCTACGATCTGTGCAGCTACGTTTGCGCAGAGCTTCTGCTGGCTTGTGCTGTCCTGGATCACAACATCGGTTCCGATCTGGCTGTTCTTGAAGCCGATGAACTGGAGCGGTATGATGTTGGTTCCTGGTGGAGAAGCTGATAGAAGGAATGCTGTCCGTTTGTTCCTGGTTCTCCGAAGATCACCGGACCTGTCGGGTAATCTACCGGCTCGCCAAAGCGGTTAACTGATTTACCATTGGATTCCATATCCAGCTGCTGCAGATGTGCCGGGAAACGGCTCAGTGCCTGTGAATATGGGAGAACGGCTGTTGCCGGATATCCGAGTACATTACGCTCGTATACACCGATCATCGCATCCAGCATTGCCGGATTCTTCAATAAATCTTCATTCTTGGAAACTTCATCTACCTTTGCTGCTCCTGCAAGGAACTGTGCAAATACTTCCGGTCCAAATGCCAGCGAAAGTACGGCACCACCGACTGCTGAAGTAGATGAGTAACGTCCTCCGATATAATCATCATGAAGAATGCTGCAAGATAATCATCGCTCTTTGCAAGTGGTGATGTCTCGCTTGTAACAGCGATCATATGCTTGGAAGCATCCAGACCTGCATTCTTCAGGGCATCTTTTACAAATGACTCATTGGTAAGAGTCTCAAGAGTTGTTCCTGACTTTGATACCAGAACAAAAATAGAATGTGCTACATCAATTGAATTCAGTACTGCTGCTGCATCATCCGGGTCAACATTGCTGATGAATTTGGCTTCCATCTTGAATGTGCCGTTCTTCTTAGCCCAGTTCTCAAGTGCAAGATACATTGCGCGAGGACCAAGGTCACTTCCACCGATACCGATCTGTACGACTGTTGTGAATTTCTCACCTGCTGCATTTGTAATCTCGCCGGCATGTACTTTATTGGCAAAATCTGCGATCCTCTGCTGCTGCTTAACATAGAATTCTCGCTTGTCTACTCCGTCAGCTTCTACTTTATCTCCAAGCTGTCCACGGGTGAGCTGATGAAGAACCAGTCTCTTTTCTCCTGTGTTGATCACTTCTCCATTGTAGAGTGCTGCGTACTTTTCTGTCAGCTGCGCTTCTTTTGCAAGCTTTGCAAGTGCTGCAAGTACTTTATCATCTACTGCTTTTGCAGCGTAATTGTAAGTAAGATCCTCTGTCATCGGAACGCTGTAATCCTTAACACGTTCTGCTCCGTTCTCACCGGACATCACTTCTGCAAGATTGACACGTTCTACTTCCGAAAGTTCTTTAAATGATGTAAGTGTATCCAAATTGTTCCAATTAATCATAGTGGATTCCTCCTTATTCCTTTTATGATAGCAGGATTGTATCAGCCCTTTTGATACGCACGGATCTTTTTCTCCGTTCCTTGTATCATATAATAATCCAAGAGAATTATACTATGATGTGGTTATGATTTCAAGTCTGACGGTCGGAAACCTTTGCTCGTCTTTACGATAATCTTGTCAAATACCATGAATAAGGACGGAAGGATCAGCACAACAACCACCATACTGATCAGTGCACCTCTCGCCATCAGGATACACAGTGAACTGATCATATCGATATTGGAATAAAGTCCGACACCGATCGTTGCAGCAAAGAAACTGAGTGCACTGACGATGATCGACTGCGCAGAGAACTTATGCGCTGTTGTGATCGCGTCAAATTTGCCTGCGCCGCGGCTTCTCTCTCTCTGGTATCTGGTAGTCATCAGAATCGCATAATCCACGGTCGCGCCAAGCTGGATCGTACCGATTACGATTGATGCCACAAACGGCAGCTTTGTTCCAGTGTAAAACGGAATACCCATATTCACGAAGATTGCAAATTCGATCACACCGACCAGGATCACCGGAATAGTAACTGATTTGAACAGAAGCAGAATAATCACAAATACAATTCCAATAGACACTGCACTTACACGCTTAAAGTCCGTGTCTGTAATGTTGATTAAATCTTTTGTCAATGGTCCTTCTCCTACCAGCATTGCACCCTTATCATATTTATCCATGATCTTATCAATCTGCTCAATCTGTTTGTTTACTTTATCCGTTGCTACTTTGTACGTAGAATTTACCATCAGCAGCTGGTACTTGTCATTTTTCAGCATACCGGTGACAGATTCCGGGAGCATATCTGCCGGAACACCGGAGCCGACCAGGTTATCCAGTCCAAGTACCCATTTAACACCATCTACTTTTTCAATCTCCTGTGACATCTTCTTGACATCAGAACCTGCAACCGAGCTGTCCACCAGGATCATATGTGTGGTGTTCATATTGTAATCTTCTTTTAATTTCGTGTTCGCAATGACACTCGGAAGATCCTTGGGCAGTGACTCGTCCAAATTGTAATAAACACCCGTGTGGTTGTTTCCGTAAATAGCCGGAAACAGAAGGATCACAAATGCTACTACATAAATCACGTAACGCTTTGTCACCTTATCTGAAATCCTTCCAATATCCGGAAGCAGCGGTTTGTGTTTCGTCTTCTCGATCAGTTTGTCACAGCACAGAATCATGGACGGAAGAACGGTTACACAGACCAGGACTCCAAAGATAACACCTTTTGCCATAACGATACCAATATCTTTTCCAAGCGTAAAGCTCATAAAGCAGAGTGCGATAAATCCGGCAACCGTCGTGACTGAACTTCCGATTACGGATGAAAAGGTCTGGGAAATCGCGTGTGCCATCGCCCGCTCTTTATCCCCGTTATAGCGCACCTGCTGCTCCTGATAGCTGTGCATCAGGAAAATAGAATAGTCCATAGTGACACCAAGCTGTAGTACCGCTGCCAGTGCCTTCGTGATATAAGAAATTTCTCCAAAAAATACATTCGTTCCAAGATTATATACAATTGCGATTCCGATACTCAAAAGGAACAGTACCGGAACAAAAATCGATTCCATCGTAATTGCCAGAACCAGTGCAGAAAGTGCGACTGCGATCAGTACATAAAGCGGTGTTTCCTTTTCGGCAAGCTCTTTGGTGTCCTCTACAATCGCAGACATTCCACTTAAGAAGCACTGCTCTCCGGTAATCTTACGGATCTCGGTAATCGCTTTCATGGTCTCATCGGATGAAGTTCCGTCTTTGAAAAATACCGCCATCATTGTTCCGTCTTCTGTGTTGTACTCATCATACAGCTTTGACGGAAGCATGCTCTGTGGAACCGAAATATCAGCCAGTGAATCATACCAGAGTACATTCTCTACTCCGTCTACCTTCTCTACCTTTTCTTTCAGCTTCACAATCTCTTTATCTTCCATGCCGTCTACCATCAGCATCGAAAATGCCCCGATCCCAAAATCATTCGTCATGATCTCTTGTCCCTGCATTGTCTCAATGTCTTCCGGAAGATAAGTCAGCACATCATAGTTGATCCTGGTGTTCACATACCCCCACACAGCCGGAATCAAAAGGATAATACTGAGTATCAGTATCGGTACTCTGAATTTAACAATCTTTTTGCCAACCTTTACCATACTTTATTCCTCTTTTCTTTTTTATTCTTTCTCTCTTAATGACCGCCAGTCATTTATTTTACAAAACCAATATACAACAAAACTGACCATAAGTCAATTTGTTTATTGACTTATGGTCAGTTTTTAATAATATTGTTTAGACTGATAACCTTATGCGTAATCCTGCTCCATAATATAACAACGGGCAGACTCTGTCCCCCGAATCTGCCCGTTCATTTACGCTATTCATTTATGCATTTTCTGCCGCTTCTTCACGATTTTTGCAAAGCACCTGTCCAGCCACATAGCAGACCGCTGCAACTGCCATACCATTGATCGAAGCAATTCCCCATGACACAAGATTTGCTACCACTGCACCTGCGATCACACCGATCACAGCAAACCAGTTCACAGTTTTGATTTCTACTTTATCACTGTCGTACTCCTTCTTATTTATAAAGTACGAGAGCACCAGGATAATCCCTACCGGCGGAAGGGTACAGTTCAGTACGTTCAGCCAGTTACAGAAATTGTAATACAGCCATACAGAAAGAAGTGTTCCGATAATTCCTGAAATCAGAACCATCGGTTTCTTCTTCTGCCGGAAAATATTTGCCAGTCCAAGACCTGCTGAATACAGCGCATTGTCATTGGTTGTCCAGATATTGAGTCCCAGAACCAGAATCGCCATATAGAACAGATTCAGACGGATCATAACCTCAAAGATATCATTTCCGCCAACGAAAATATAGGCAATCGCCCCAAAAAAGAACATCAGTGAATTCCCGATAAAGAATGCTACAACCGTTGCAATTGTACCTGATTTGGCATCCTTTGCAAATCTTGCAAAGTTCGGAGTTGCCGTTCCGCCTGATACGAAGGAACCGACTACCATACCTGCTCCACCGATCACGGTCACAGATCCACTGGATACTGCAAACTGGTCAACGATCGTTCCATTTCCCTGCCGAACTGCCATCACCATTGCTACCGTTCCAAGAATCGCAACGAGCGGAACTGCAATATAGCTTACCACCGTAAGGGAATCAATTCCGAAATATGCAGAAGCGGTCATACAGCCTCCTGCAACCAATACCAGAGCCCACATCGCAGCCTTACTTCCACCGAGAAGCTCTCCTGATACCGGGATTGCAAACATCGCAACACCCACACCGAACCATCCGATCTGAGTGAAGCTGATCATTGCAGAAGAAAGATAAGATCCTTTTTCTCCAAACGCTCTTTTGCCAGAAGATTCCATGCTAAGTCCGGTCTTTGCACCTACATATCCCAGAAGTCCTGTATACACACCAAGGATCGCTCCTCCAAGGAGAAGGGACTTGATAAATCCCCAGAAATCAAGTCCTGCTGCCATCTGCTGCCCAACCCACATACTTGCCGAGAAAAATGTAAATCCCAGCATGATCATAAACATGGTCAGGAAACCTTTTCTGCCCTCTTTCGGGACTGCCTGGTCCGCATAGTCAATATCAACAGTTGTATCTTTCGTGTTTTTGCTCATTTTTTACCTCATTCCATTCTCTGTGATCAACAAGTTCATTCTTTTTATAGCATATATTTCTTCAAAGAATCGGTAAATTCGGTAATTCTCTGATCTGCCAGTTCTTTTAATGTAATATTTTTCATACTCTCGATATATCCCTGTTCCTGACGGTACAGCCACTTGGTGTCTGCCGGACGGATCTTCTCATAGTGGTTCTTCTCGATCCAGTCCTCATAACTGATCGGTGTCGGGTATCCAATCTTTTCATCAAGCAGTTCTTTAAAATCGATCTTATCTGCTCTCTCTTTGATTCCTTCCCAGAATTCCAGAACTTCCTCTACATGCTCATGAATCTCATAGCGTCTTGCCCCGCCATCGTAGATGATACATTTTTCAAAAAGCGGACTGCACATGGAAAGTGTCTCTCTTCTGAACTCCGGCGCGATGATTCCGTCCTTCCAGTAGAAGTCCACATCCGGAAGGTTGATTCCTGACACACCTTTATCCTGATAAGTACTGAAAATTCCTTCATAATACACGGTAATGAACCCTTCAAATTCCGGCCAGAACTCACGGATCTCTCTGGTAAGATTCTCAAGAATCTCAATTCCCTTTGTTCCACCAATTGTGAAAATGATAATATTGCGAAGCTTTGCTCCGTTCTTCCTGTAAAAATCTGTCACATAGCGCAGGCAGTGGATCAGAGTCTCCCCACTTGCAATGATATCTCCGATCATCAGTGTGCTGTCCGGAACCATGGTAAGCTTACTATATTTGATTTCAAGCCCTGCAATCTCTTCATCCGCAAATACACGCTCACTGGATAAGAAACTGATATCGTGTACACGGATGTGCTCTCTGTAGCAGCTTTCCTCCAACGGATAGTTCAACGCTCCTCTCAAGATAGAAAGAATATTTGCAGTTGTCACTTTCTTCTGTTCCTTAAAATAGTAAAGCATCTGAGATGTAGAAGAATCAGGCAGTCATATACCTCATATCCGACGATCTCCGGTGTATTCAGAAGCTTTCTTGTCTCTGCTTCCGATACAACATAATATTCATTTACATAGTTTCCACCGGCCAGTTTATAACAAGCTACACCCTGTTCATTAAATTCCGGCACCAGCTTAACCTGATTCCAATTTTTCATCTGTGATTTTCCCCTTTTCTGTAAGTCCATTTTCATTGACAATAAACATTCTACAAAATGGTATGATGAAAGTGGGGAATGTCAAGTGGAAAATGAGTAGTGAAAAATAAGCAGATGTAAAAAATACCCTTTTTGCATCAAAGAGCACTCTCTTTTTATAACAATCCCGACAAATCCACTTCATATTTATATTCTTTTGGTTCTTTATTCACCTGGTAAAACATTGCCAGATACCACGGAAGATATTCCATTCCTTCTTCTTCCTCTACATTTCCGGAACAGAATATGATTTTTCTTCCAAACTCCCAGTTTTCTACTGCCGACACTTTTGATAATGCAAAATGTTTTTTGTAATCTTTTCCGGATTTTATTTCCAGCAAATCTACTTCCATTCCGTTTGAATCACAAAATCTAATTCTCCATATTTTTTCGATTCAAAATAATTCAAACTAAAACCGTTGCTTTTAATAATCTGTGCAAATACATTTTCCAAAATGCTTCCCATGTTCACTTCCATATTACCATTCAACAGCGCAAATTGAATATTTTCCATACATGCTGCACACAGAAGCCCTGTATCTCCCATAAATAGTTTAAACAGATTTCTTTTTCATTCAGACGCAATGGCGGCTGAGGTTCTTCAATATTGTAAGAAGGAAGTGCAACTCCTGCATCACTCAGCCATAAAATGCATTTTCATAACGGTTCATCCTTCCTTTATCATCTATTTTATTTAAAATAAATCTCCGATTTTTGCTGTTAAGCTGTGCCGGAATACTGTCAAAAATTGCCCTGATTTTAATTTTGTCTGACCCTTCTGCATATTTTCCAATATCCAGACGATACAATTCTAAAATCTCTCTCTGAAGTGCAACGACTTTTCCTATATCATGCGTATTCACATAAATCTGGACAACTGCAGGCATTCCTCCGACAACAATATACGTGTAAAATAATTTCAACATAGTCTGATGAACCACTTCCGGGACCTCACTGTGTTCAGAATAACATGTTTTCAATAATTCAATTGTAGAGTCCTGAACTCCATTTGCTCTTATATATTCCTCAAAATCCATCGGATTACATATAGCAGATTTCTTCATAGCCAACTGCATAAGATGGTACTTCTTTGTATCGTACTCCTAAAAGCGATCCTGATTCAATATAATCAAATCTTCCATCCTCAACCAGAAACTTAATTGCACATCTGGCATTTGGACATTCCTGAATCTCATCTAAAAAAATCAAAGTTTTTCCAGGTACAAATTCCTGCATTTTAAACGCAGTCAGATTCGTAATGATTGTATCTGCATCCAAATTACCATCAAATATTTTCCCCGCCTCTTTATCTAAGATAAAATTAACTTCAACATAATGCTCATAATTTTTCTTTGCAAATTCTCTTATAATGGTAGTTTTCCCTATCTGTCTGGCTCCAATAATGCACAGTGCTTTTTTATCTGATGTCCGCTTCCACTCATCTAATTTTCTGTATATCTTTCTTTCCAGCATGCTTTGCACCTCCATTATTAGTATTGTAACATTTTTCCATCTATATTCACACCTGTTTGCCACTTTTTTCTTTGTTTTTTGTATTAGATTTGTAACATTTTCCAAAAATTGAAAAGTCGCCAACATTTCTGCTGACGACTTTTCGAAGAGCTCGATGTGCTCAATTTTACTATTTCCCTGATTTTTATCTCACCTGATCAATATAAAATTTAAATTTATCTGTTCGATAATAGCATTTAAAATTCTCGATCGGAATTTCTCTTCCATTCACAATACCATATGTAATACAACGGAACAGAATAATAGGTGTCCCTTCCTCGATATCCAGATACTCAGCAATTTCGTCCTGCGCACCAATCGCTTCAATCGTTCTTTCTGGCCTTCGTTACTCTTAACACCATAAACTTCTGTTATAATCCGATAAAGAGATTCCTCTTTCAAATCATACTTTGATAATCCCGGAAAAATCTTCTCTGGCACAAAAGTCAGTGTATAGTTTAAAGGTTCCTTATCTGCATATAAGATTCTTCCTATCATATAAACATTATCACTGCTTGTAATCTCAAGTGCTTTTGCTCTCTTTACATTTGCATTGACCAACTCTGAAACAACAACTTTTTTACTTGGTATCATCCCCAGTTTTAATACATCCTCTGTACAACTCGTAATTGAAAAAAGATTGTTACTTCCTTCATCCGTCTTTACATAGGTTCCTTTTCCCTGGACTTTGTACAAATATCCTTCTGTGACCAATTCATCAATCGCTTTCCGGATCGTAATTCTGCTGACCTGATAAGTCTCCATCAATTCTCTTTCGCTCGGAATCGGCTCCTTTGAATCGTAAACTTCATTATCAATATTCTCTACGATTGCCTTCTTCACAAGATAATATTTAGGTAACTTTTCGTCGAACATCTCCTTCACCCCATCTCACCTTTTTTAATCACAGAATATTCCAAGTGTTAACACATAGCTTTAAATTCCCTGATCTTTTCTTTCATTGCAGGAATATTTTCATGAAGTTTTAGAATTGTACTGCCAACGAACGCTGCATCCCCGCCTGCCTCTCTTACTAGTCTTACATCTTCTGGTGCATGAACGCTACCCCACAATAAATAGGTCTTTCAATTCCACAGCTTCTTAAATACTCTACACAATCTTTTAATGTAGGATATTCCTCATTTTTTGCTGTGTATCATACGGCTTCGCCTGTAAATATACAAATCCATTTGATTGTTTTGCCATTTCCACTTCTTCTTTCGGTAAATGGAACTGTACATAACAAGATACCTGAAGCCCCGCTGCAATTATCTTATTTTTAATAATATCATCTTTTAAGCCAACAAGCAAAATATCTTTTAAATTATTTGTCAGGCAGAACTCAATAAATCTGTCTACACCAATCTCTTCAACTGTATTTTCATATGCCAGAACCAGAATCTTCACATCTGGAAGTCTCTTCTGAATGGCAACAATTGAATCCATATATTTTTCATAATCATCGCAAGCCTCCAGTGCTTTTTTTCATTCTTCCTGCAATATAATCACTCTCCAGGTATGGATTTCTGGATGGAAAATCCACTTCCATCATTCTGCATCCTGCATCTGCATATTCTACTGCCATATTATAACTTGCTTCAATTGTAGGATATCCATTTGATAAATAACAAATAATCTCCATTTTTATTCTCCTCTGTACACCTTGATAAATAATTCTTTAAATTCGTCAATTTCCGGAATAACCGGATTTGTTTTTGTGCATCCATCAGCTTTTGCAAGCGGAGCCATCTCATCCAGTTTTGCCATATATTTTTCTTCATCCGGAATGATCTCTTTAAAGCATTTTGGAATATTTAACTTTTCATTTAACGCTTCTACTGCTTCATGAAGATTTTCTGCTCCGATTCTCTTTGCAAATTTTGCATAAACTTCTTTCGCAGTTTCATTCTGCTCATTATATCTGATGATGTACGGCAAAATAATGGCGTCTGCCAGACCATGTGATACATGGAAAATACCACCGATTGTATGCGCCATAGAATGTACAATTCCAAGCGATACATTGGTAAATGCAATTCCAGCTACCATAGATGCCTGTACCATAGTCTCTCTTGCTTTTATATCATTGCCATTCTCATATGCAGTCGGTAAAGTTTCCATAATATCCTGGGCTGCCTGGCTTGCAAGAATATCTGACAGATAATTTGCACGGTTTGAAGCAAGTGCTTCCAGTGCATGGGTAAGCGCATCCATTCCTGTCTCTGCGGTAATCTTAGCCGGCATAGACATTGTTACTTCCGGATCACAGATTGCGATATCCGGCATCATTTCCATATTTCCAACACCATGCTTTAATCCTTTTTCATTATCTGAAATTACGATAGAACGTGAAACTTCACTTGCTGTTCCACTTGTCGAAGGAATACAACACATTCTTGCTTTACCTCGTAATTTCGGAAATTCATTCGGCGGAAGAATATCTTCCATCTGAGTCAATTCCGGATGTTCATAAAAGATCCACATTGCTTTTGCAGCATCCATTGCTGATCCACCGCCAAGTCCGACAATCAGATCTGGTTCAATTCCAGCATTTCATTTCTTCCTCTGAGTACAGTTTCAAAAGACGGATCTGGTTCTACGCCTCTGATAACCATTGTTTCAGCACCGGTTTCTTTAAAATATCCTTCTACCTTTGCCAGCATTCCACTCTTTTCCATGCTATGTCCGCCAATAACAATACTGACTTTTTTTGCTTTAATTGTCTTAATATATGCAAGACTTCCTTCTCCAAACATCAATTCTGATCCTGCAAGTTTCATTGGTCGCATCATTTTTATCTTCCTGCCTTTCTCTATTTCAATCCGTCTAATACTTTCTTAACCAGTTCATAAGAGATTGGATTTGTTAAAATTCCTCCCTCTTTCAAGCTGGAACCGATAATCGCACCATCTGCTGTCTGAAGCTGATCATGAATATTTTCTGCATTTACACCACTTCCTGCAAACACCGGAAGATTTACTACATTTTTCACTCTCTTAATCAGATCCAGTGGTGTCTCTTCTCCAACCTGTGTACCTGTAACAATAATTCCGTCTGCTCCGTTTGATGCAGCATCTTTTGCTGACTGCTCAATCGTAATATGTTCTCTTAACATATGCGCATGTTTTACCTGCACATCGGCAAGAATTTTAACATTTTCCTGTCCCATCATCTTGCGATATTCCATACATTTCTTTGCACATGGCTGAATAATTCCATCTGTAAACAATACTGTATCCACAAATACTGGAACTCTGATAAAGGATGCTCCTACCATTGCAGCAATCGCAATATCTGCTTCACAGTCATTAAACGCTGCGTCAAGTCCTACTGGAATCTGAACTGCCTGTTTCACAGCATATGCTGCAGCTGTAAGCGCCGCTACCTGTGCTTTATTTAAAAAAGCGGAAAAAGGTGTATCCCCCATATTTTCTACAATAACAGCATCTACCCCTGCTTTTTCAAGTGTAACCGCATCCTGAACTGCACGGTCAATAATTCTCTGATAATCCCCATCAAATCCAGCTGTTGTCGGAAGCGGAAGGCAATGCACCATTCCGATTACTGTCTGTGAATTTAAAGTAAGTATCTCTTTACTCATGTTTACCATCCTCTCTTTTTATATGATAATTATAAATTCCTTCCAGCGCTGTTCTACAGAGTAAATCCTCTGCATCTACACGATCCTGTCCCTTTAAAGTTTCCTTCAAATTTTCAAGTACCGTAACCACTGTTAAAATACAGGTCTTAACTCCCATCAGTCGTCCCAGTGTCAGAATACATGAAGATTCCATATCGATTCCTGTTACCCCAAGTTTCTTGACCTCTTCAAATGTTTTTGACATATCACGTCCACACTCCAGAGAAAATTTAGAATCATGCATACAACTGTAAAATCCATCCATCGTACAATTAAGTCCATTCAAATACCGTTTTCCCATTTGTTGAACTGTTTCGTTCATCACATTAACAAGTTCAATATCTGCAACCGCAGGGTAACTCAGATCCACATAGGTCTGACTGGTTCCCTCACGCCTCATTGCGGCAATCGGAATCATAAAATGTCCCAGCATATCATCCTGCATAGACATTACTGTCCCCATTCTTACAGCGACCTGCATTCCAGACTCATACATCTCTTCCATCGCAATCGCTGCGGACGGTGCCCCGATTCCCGTCGACGTTACTGTAATCTCTACTCCTTTATAGGTTCCTGTATATGTATTGAACTCTCTCATGAATGCAACTTTTTTTGGGGTTATCCAAATACTTTTTTACAACTTCTACTCTCCATGGATCTCCCGAAAAAGTACATATTTCGCAACCGTTTCTTCGCTTGCTCCCATATATAATGTACTCATCTGCATTTCCCCTTTCAACGTAATGTTTCAAATTTCTGTAATAATTCCTGTTCTGTTGGCGCATTTGTACAGCACCCTTCTGCCTGTAAAACAAAAGTAAGATAATACACTTCCAACCTACAGCCAGTCTGCCGGAGAATATCCATGTAAATATCCATAAACAAATCCTGCCATGTAAGCATCTCCCGATCCAGTTGCATCTACTACCTGTTCCACTTGACAAATTCCAATCTCTTCTTTCCGTATTTTTCCGTCTTCCCGCACATAACAAATGCTTCCGTCTTTTCCCAGAGTTGTCACAATGATATCTGCTTTTCCAATTTTAAACAGCTCTGTAATCGTATTTAGTCCGAAAAGCTTTTCAATAATTTCACATTCTACTTCATTTGTGAAAATGATTTTGCTTTCTGTTAACAACTGTTTCAAAAATGGTTCTGGAAATGCATCAAAATCATCTTTCATTCCAAAAACTACCGGTACATGATGCTTTTTACATTTTGCAAAAAACTCTTCATTGTCTGGTCTTGATGCAACGGTTATCACTCCCAGCTTTGCCGTTTCAAACAAGCTGTCTTTCATTTTCTGTGCATATCTTCCATCCATTGCTCCAGGATAAAATATGGTAATATGATCGTTATTATTATCCTGTAACAAATAACATACACTGGTTGCTTCCTCTGCTATTTGTGTAATCCCATCCTGTGGTACATTTCCTTCTTCCAGAAACTTTTTAAAACCATTACTTTCATAATCTCCGCCTACTCTTAAAACTGGCATTGCCTTCATTCCAAGCCGGCAAAGTGCATAGGCAATATTTACAGAACAGCCTCCGTAAAAAATTTTTGAATTGGATTTATTTGTAACCAGTGATGTAAATCCCACTTTGGCAGGTGTTGCTATTTTTATAATGTGATCCATATTTACATAGCCGCTTGTCAGAACATCTACTTTCATTATCCGTGCCTCCTACAACTGTCCCTCTTCCAGCATCTTGCTGAATGTATTCATATCGATGACTTTTCCCAGATACTTATCAATATCTGTCAGATGAACTTCATTAACTGTTTCTGAATTCGTTGCCACACATTCCCGGATAACATATGGGTTGTAATTCAGATAAAATGCATCTGTCACCGTTGCCCGAATGCAGCAGTTTGTTTTCGTTCCAACAACGACTACATTTTCCACTTCATTTTCCCGCAATACCAGATCCAGGTCTGTGCCGAAGAATCCACTGTACCTTCTCTTTCGGATGACATAATCTTTCTTTTCATCAACTTCCAACATTGGATCAATTTCAATTCCAAAAGTCCCTTCTATACAATTTGGTCTCATGGACTGTGCTTTTTTATCTACTTTATCTTTTCTGTTACAGTGCTGTAAAAAAACAATCAGCAGTTCATGTTTCCGGCTTTCATCCAGAACCTTTTTAATCCGTGGAAGAATCTTTTGATTCTCAGGATAAAATACCAGACCTTCCGGATCCGTAAAATCGCGAACCATGTCCACAATAATCAATGCTGTCTTTGCCATTTTCCTCCCCCTTAGTCGAACTTGTATCCTCTTACCTTAACATCCTTAAATTTCATAAATGAAACAACTGCAAGCACCGCTACCATGATGATATATGGAATTGTATCGAACATTCCTGCTGCCGGTCCTGCATATACACTTAAATTGACCGCAAGTGATCTTGCAACACCGAATAAGATTGCATAGAGTGAAGACTGTACCGGTTTCCCCTGTCCACAATAAATTGCTGCAATTGCGATAAAGCCTCGTCCTGCTGTCATATCACTTGTAAACATTGCCATTCTCTCCATTGATAAATTGATTCCGGCTAATGCACAGCAAAATGCTCCAATCAGAACAGCAATATATTTGTATTTCTGTGTTTTCAGTCCAAGACTGATCGCTGAATCTTCATTTTCACCAACAACTCTGACATAGATTCCAAATTTTGTTTTGTACATCAGAATAGCTGCTGCCGCAATTCCAATAAATGCCAGATATGTAATGACCGGATGACCACTTACGATTCCACCAATCAGCGGAATACTCTTGATGCCCGGTATATTGATCTTAAAATCTGCAACTCCTACATCTTGAAGACTGATATTAGCAAGCTCCATAACTTTCAGTACAAATTTTGCAATCGCTGGAACAATCAAGTTAATTCCAAGACCGATAACAATAACATTACCATTACAAGTAATTCCTAAGAATGAAAATACAAGTCCCCACAATAAAGTCGTTACGATTGCGGCAATCACTGCCAGAGCCACACTTCCTGTCAGATACTCGACTAACACTGAAATAAATGCTCCATTCAGCATCATTCCTTCCAGTGCGATATTCAATACATTTGCTTTATATGCAAATATTCCACCGATCACGCATAGAATAATAGGAGCACTATGGTATACTGTGTCATACAAAATACTATTTAATAATTCCATTATGCATCCTCCTTTTTCGCCTTTTTAAAACGACCAAATACGCTTGTTTTATCACCAATAAACTTAACTGCCAGGAACAGAATGATCATTCCCTGAATAATTGCAACGATTTCTTTCGGAACTGCAGTATACATATTGATGCTGTCACTACCGGTTTTTAATGCAGCATAAAAGATTGCCGCGATCAAAATACCAATTGGCGAATGTCCACCGAGCAGAGCAATCAACATACCATCCCATCCAAGACCAGGGTTTGCAGAAAATGTCAGTGTATATTTAAACTGATCACTTAACATCCATCCTGCTCCAGCCACACCGGAAAGTGCGCCACTGATCAGCATCATGATAATGATTTTCTTGCTGACATTCATACCTGTTGCTTCTGCGAATTCCGGATTTTTTCCGATTGCTGTAATTTCATATCCCAGTTTTGATTTTTTCATAACAAAATACATAATCACCAGAATAATCATTGCAATTACAAAAAACATAGTCATTCTTGATGCTCCGAATCTTTTGAACATTACATCCTCTTTAATCGTTGGTGTAGCCACATACCTGCACTCTTATCTTTGAATACACCGGTGGTTAAAAATTCCAAAGTCTTTGAAACTGCATAGTTTAACATCAAAGTTACAACCATCTCATTTACATTACATTTTGCTTTCAAAATTGCCGGAATCAATGCAAATAACATTCCACAAATAATTGCAACTAAAAAGCAAATCAGTTTACTTATAAATGGATTGGAAATGTTAAGATATGCTCCAGTGATTCCTGCAAAGAATCCTCCCAAAAGCATTTGTCCTTCTACACCCATGTTGTACAGATTAGCTTTGAATGTAATTGCAATCGCAAGTCCTGTCAAAATAAGCGGCGATGCATAATGCAGCGTATTCATAAAGCCTTTTTCTGTCAAAAGTGATTTCCTGATCAATACCCCGTAAGTTTCCAGTGGACTTTCTCCGATCGCTGCAATAACAATTGCTCCAAATGCAAATGCAAGAATTACCGGAAGTACAGAATTGACGATTCCTTTTATAATACTATCTTTCTTTTTCATGATCCTGTTCCTCCTTCCAATTCCGGCCATCAGTAGTCCCATAGCAGCCATAGATACTTCTTTTGGCGATACTTCACCTGAAATTTTACCTTTATACATAACAATTACCCGATCAGATAAACTCATAATTTCTG